>X371_Linnaeus_Two_toed_Sloth__coassemble_808_pt1 | contig 48870 bp, 51 predicted proteins | sample X371_Linnaeus_Two_toed_Sloth__metabat2_low_PE_006 | metagenome-assembled genome bin X371_Linnaeus_Two_toed_Sloth
ATAATAATCTATCTATAATAGTTAATGATATAATACATGATAATAAAACAAGTATCTTAAGCGAAAATAATATCACTTATGAATACTTAAATTAGGAGGCATATATGAATGATTGTATATTTTGTAAAATAATAAAAAACGAATTACCCTCAAAAACAATTTATGAGGATGATTTAATAAAAGTAATAATGAACATTAATCCAACAACGAATGGTCACTTACTTGTGTTACCAAAAAAGCACTATGTAAATATTTTTGATATTGACGAAAAAATAATTTCACATAGTTTTAAAATAATAAGAGATAAACTTTATCCCTTACTAAAAGAAAAATTAGGATGTGAAGGCTTAACTATTTCTGAAAATAACCTATTAGGTCAAGAAATACCTCACTTTCATATTCACGTAACACCACGATATAAAGACGATCTAGTTGATTACCTTTACAATAAGGACATGCTAGAAGACATAGAAACGGTTTATTCTAAGCTTTTATCATAAGTGTTGCAATAAAATCAACAATCATAGCACTAAGTACCAAAATAGTGATTATTTTTGGTACTTTTTTTATTACTTTATCAAGTTGTGGTTTAATAATATAAAGAAAAAGCAAAGACAAAATTCCCCAAATAATAGATACTTCTAATGCTATATATTTTCCAATATTAAATCTTAAATCCCTATAATCCCAAAAAGTTTTATCAAATACCAGTTCAATAAACATACCACCTATCCACTCCGCAATTGTGCTAACCAACATTATTAATAAAAATAACACTATAATTTTTACAATTTTATTAACCTTTAATCTATTAAAAATTAAACGTTGAAGAAAAATACTAAGACAAATACCAAAACCATACACCGGTAACCAAGGTCCATACAATATTGAACTATTCATTGAAGTAAAAACAAACGTTTTCAAGCATAATTCCATTATAAATCCCAAAACAGAGCCAATAATAAACATATTAAGATAATAAAACATAAAATCACCATTAGTATTATGAACAAAACTAAAAAAAATATCAAAAAAAAGAGCAATTAACAAGTTATTGCTCCTCCTAAAATAATTGCAAGTAAAATATATAAAATTAAAACAAGAACATAACCATTACCTCTACGAGAAGTAACTTCACCTGTAGTGCAAGACACTTAGAACACCTCCTTAAATATAAGCACCTAGAATGATAATTAATAAAATAAATAATACTAATACGATAGCTGAACCTGATACATGATTATTACCCATATTTTTTTCCTCCTTTTTTTATACTTTCATCATATTTTATGGTAAACTGTTGAATTGTGTTCATATTTATTGCACTAAAATTATTTTTTTGTTATTATAATTAAGTGTATAGGAGGAAATATATGAAAAATAAAAAGTTAATTTTAAGTATTAGTTGTTTATTATTAATTTCTTTATTTGTAACCGGTTGTAAACAAGAAATTGAAGTAAAAGACGGTTCTAAAGTAGCTGTTTCTGTAGATGGCGGAAAAATTACCGCAACAGATTACTATAATGAAATAAAACAAACTAACATTTCTGTATTAATTGATATGATTGATCATAAATTATTTGATAAAAAATATCCACGTACAGACGAAGAGGACGAACGTGTCGAAAAAATTGTTAAACAATTAAAAGAAGCGTATACAGATGAAGCAACATTGAATGCCGCTCTTAATCAATTCTACGGTGTAAGTACTGAAGAAGAGTTAGAAGACATGATTAGACTAGAATACAAAAGAGAATTAGCCATAAAAGACTATATTGCAAAAAATATTAAAGATAGTGAAATTGAAAAATATTACAAGGAAAATATTTTTGGTGAAGTTGAAGCTAAACATATTTTAATTATTCCTTCAGTATCAGATGATGCCGACGATGAGGAAAAAGAAGAAGCTGAAAGTCAAGCTAAGAAAACGGCCGAAGAAATAATCAAAAAATTAGAAAAAGGTGAAGACTTCTCAAAATTAGCTAAAAAATACTCACAAGATACAGCTACTGCATCTAAGGGTGGAGATTTAGGCTATTTTGAATTAGACGAAATGGTTGAAGAATTTTCTAATGCTGTTAAAGAACTAGATACAAATGAATATACAAAAAAACCAGTAAAAACTAGTTACGGTTATCATATAATTTTAAAAACTGGACAAAAAGCCAAACCAAGTCTAAAAGATGTCGAGGATGATATTAGAGAAAAAATTACACTTCAAAAACTAGACTCAGAAGCAACCTTATATTATCAAACTTTAATTGATATCAGAAAAGACAATAATATTAAATTTAATGACACCGTTATTGAGAAAAAATACAACGCTTTGATGAAGCAACTACTTGAAGCTGCTGAAGAACAAGCTCAAACAAATAACTAAAAAGATTTGACTAATTATCAGTCAAATCTTTTTTATATAAAATAATACTTTTCTCCCTATAAATTTCCGTATATTCATCACTATAACTTAAATAAGTTGCAATAGGATATTTACTATCTACTAAAAAATAATCAAAATTATATTTATCGATAGTCTTAATGTAATCACCTTGTAACAAAGAAATATCGCTATAATCTTTTAAATTATTTCTAGAATACAAATCTGCTCTACCATCAACGAACACAAAAATATCATTATAAATAAGTTCTCCTCCATAATCATACATATTATATAATCGACTTGGATTTTCTTTTTTAATGGTACTAATTAACTCTTTACTTAATACCCTTTTATCATATTCTTGAATAAGTGTAGATCTATTAGTAATAAATATTCCAAAAAATATAGCACTAAGAAGTAATAAACATCCACATGTTCCCTTATCTACTTTTCGACTTTCTATATACTTAAATATGACATAACTCATAATAAGATAAGTATATCCCCAAAATCTTATACTCTTTAACCCCAAAACTACCGAAACTCCAAACAAGCAGAAATCTATAAACTCTATTTTTTTCTTACTAAACAACATCACCAACATAATAATTATAATAAAAGCAAAATAAGGATAATGACTTGGATTACTTAATACAGTTGGTTGCCATTCACTAATAAAATTAATCATTACAGTATCAAAAATATTAATATATGGATACACTAACATCCTAACACCATGTGGATTAAAACAAATGGCTATTATGCATAAAAAAGCAACAATTAAATATTTCTTTACTTGTTTCTTACTTATTCTTTTAGCCCAAATTTTCGTAAAATCAAACTTAAAAGCTCCCACTACAACAAATATAAAACAAAATAAATAACTTAAATTGCTAGAACCACCATGGAAGTTTGCCCAAAACAAACTAACAAGTGGTAACCAAAAAATTTTTCTAGATTCTGCATTTTTATATAAATCATATAAAAAATAAATCGTCAAAGCCAGAAAACTAAAGCTAAGTAAATGAGGTCTCGCCTGCATATAAACACAAAATATTAAAAAGCCAACTAGCCATAACATACTAAAAATAGTATTTTTTAAATAATCTTTTTTATTAGTAAAAAACAAAATTAAAAGGAGTCCCAAAGTCGCTACAAAAGTATATATAAATAAATGTACCTTTCCAAATATATTCAGCAATAAAAATATTAACATATCAAAAGCCCATTCATGAGACATCCAATAACTACCTTTTAAAAACCAAGAAAAAACATCTTTTGTTAGAATATTTTTATTTAAAAACATCACTTCCCCTGCTTTAACATGCCAGAAATAGTCACTTTCTTTATGAAACAGGAGACTCATAAATAAAGAAAAACAAACCAGTAATAAGCAAAAACTTAAAACATATTTATGCTTTTTTATAAACTTCTTAATTTTCATAATAAAGTCCTTTCTGATATAATTTTTCTTTTATTTTATATTCAAGTTCCTTTCCTTCATACTTTCTACTTAATCTTTTACGTAACTTTTCATATTCTTTATTAGCGATATCTTTGTTATTAGAAAAATCAAATTTTTCAATAACCTTAGTAACAATATTTAACTCATATCCTAAATTTAGTAAATCATTCTCAATTTTCTTCTTTAAAATTACCCCTCCACGGCTCCTATTGGAGTTAAATAATCTTGTTGCCACCTTATTAACTTTTTCAAGTTGTGTATCTATATCAAAACCACGCAATTCAGTATCAATAATATCACTAGCAACCCTATGTTCCAAAAGCTCCTTTTTAATTTTATAAGGTCCTTTATTTGTCGTAATAATCTGATTGTTTATATAACTCTTAGCAAAACTTTGATCATTTAAATAACCTTGCTTTACTAATTTAGTAATTGCTTCATCAATCATTTCTTCTGGATATTCCTTTTTTATTAAGAAAAGCCTTGTATCATAAATACTTTTAAACCGACTACTTATACTCGCAAGCGCCACTTGATAAACATCACATTCTTGATTAGCCATCTCAATAACCAACAGCTCCTCATCAGTTAACTCTTTCTTTAATAAAAGTTCAAATTTCAGAATAACATCCTCATATAACAATAACTCTCTACCATCATCTAAATAAATCTTATATCGACCTTTAGTTGTCTTTTTATATCTCTCTATTTTCAAAATCATCACCTACTTAAAGTATATCAAAAAAAAGGAATTAAAAAAAGGAGATTACTTCTCCCCTTTTTTTGTTACCTTGATTAAGCCTTCTGAGACTTCCTCAAGAGCCCTTCCTATATTCTTTTTACATTTATACTCGGATTCAGGCATCTGTAGATATCCATCTTTTGCCATTTCTTTACTTCTTCTAGCAGAAATATGAACTAATTCATATTTAGAATCAACTATATTAAGTAATTTGTCGATAGAAGGATAAATCATTCGTATCACACTCCCTATTATTAGGATAAAACACCCTATAAAAATAATCAACAAACATGACACAATTAGACACTTTTATTTACAAAATTACTTTACACTATAAAAGTTCAATTTCAATTCCTACAACCCCATACTTTTCTTGTTCGTCTCTTGGATAATAAACCTCCATATCTTTGGGATCTGCTGCTTCATCTATTCTATATCCTAAAGAAACTTTATCATAATCATGGTATAATTCATCAAAAGATTTATAAATATGTAAAGCAACAATTTTTGTTTTTATTTTTTCCCCAGTCACTCGATTAGTAAAGTACAAATAATCACCAACTTGCATTTCTCGCCTTTTTTCATCATAAACTCTAAGTTCTATTGTCTTAGATCCTAATTTTATAAGTTTAAATGGCTCATCATGTAATCTTGATTCAAACACCATAAATCTCATCTCCAATGCATGTACTAACTATTTTTCATAATTTCCTTTTATTTATGTAACCCATTTTCAGCACTACCAATCTTTTGAGCCTCACTCATCATATTAGCTGTCTCATTCAATAAACTATTATTTCCACGAATAATACCATCATTAGTAAGACATAAATCAAATCCCTGCTCCGCTGGATAAGCAGTAACCGATAAATTATCACAATGATGATTTAATCTTAAAAAAGTTCTCAAAAATTTTTCGGTTAAATTTGACTGTATTCGTAATTGCTCTTCATATGATTCCGCATAAGGTTTCTTACCTCTCTTACTTTTAAATTCATTAGACATAACCTTCGAATTCCATCTTTCTAACAAAATAGGAGAGATAACAAAATCATCTATTTCCATCTTATCCATATATGAAGTAAAAAGATTAGCTACTAATAAAAAACTTGGTGATATATCATTTAAATTTCCTTCTTCATAAATATCAAAATTATCTTTCTCCTTTGAAAAACCTTCTCCAACTTTATACAACTTTCTATTTATTTTTTTTGAAAAAGTACTTTCTTGCTTATTATAATTCTGAATAGCATAAACATACGCTTTATTATCAGAAACACCAAATTTTAATCTTGGTAATTCATATTCTTCACCAGTATCCGAAATACAACGAACTACAAATTGATAAGGAGTTTCATTATTTAACTTATCCTTGCAAACTTCAACCTGAAGATTGCAATCTAGTATACTAGATTGTCCCAAATCATATTTGCAGGGTTTAGTAGCATCAAAGAAATCAATTCTTCTTCGTAGAAACCTACTAGGATCTGAAAAATCCTCAATTGTAGCATTAGCAAATAAAAAAGCTAATATTGTCTTCTCTTTTGATATTCTATCTACTTCGTCATACATCTCTCCAGAAACAACTTCTTCTGAAAAATTACTATTATCATAAAAGTCCAAACATTTATCTACATAATTAACTAATAGTTCATCAAATTCTGCTTTGTTCTTTATATGTAAAGTTGGAATCATTAAGTCTTTTAAATCAACACTTGCATCATATCTAATTCCATCATCATCTAAAATTGTATTAAAAACAATATTATAATAGAAAAAACTATTAATCCGGCCTTGAGCAGCCTCTTTTAGGATATTATCATAAAATATAGTTAAAACATCCATTACACTTCACCTACTACATAGTATAACATTTTTTAAATGCAAACTCTAATATTATTAAAAATTTAACAAAATAAAAAGGATGAAAAATCACCCTCTAAATCTTACTTATCTAAATTGACAACAAGAACCACATTGAATATTACTTACAGTATTTTCTTCACTACAAGTAAATACTGGTCTATAAGTATGTTTATAAACATGGTGGTTAATTATTCTTGTATGAATTGGACAAGTATGTCCTTGACCCTTTTTGTTATATTTTATTTTCATTATTAAAAGCATTGCCTATTGGTTTCATACTATCAATAGGACTTGCAATTTTTATGTCTTTTAAAAGATTTAAAGCCTCATACATTTTTTGTGTATTTTGAATTGGCTCTGTAATCTTTTTTATTGTTTCTTGTAATTCTTTTAAAGGTTGTAAACACTCCATATTAATTCTATAATTTTCATTCACAATCTTTGATATTTCAGATGCCAAGTTCCCTACACCTTTTATAGTAAATCCTCTAAGCAAATCAACAACACCTAAATCGAAATCCACTCCATAAATTTCACTACTTTTACAAGTATAACTGTTTTTTGTTTCATTCAATTGTAATCTTACATTACCTAGTAAATATTTTTTTTCATTTTCTTCTATAATTATATCTGTAATATATTTTTTAGTTCTAAAGACTATATCAACATTGTACCCATTTCCTTCTTTTATCACTTTATCTATATAAAAATCAGTCTCATCAAAATCTTTAAATAAAACATCTTCTAGATTAACTTCGATACCATTTCCCATATAATAAGATGAATCAACATTAGCAGGTAATATTAAACTCTTTATATACTTTAATATTACATTACTATTATACAATTTAACAACATCTGTCTTATATAATTTGTATTTTTCAATAATAGCATTAAAGGCATTTTGTCGTTGATTACCATTTGGCTCTAAAAAAACAATAAATAAGTTTACATTTGGGTGATGTTTACTAAATTCAGCCGTTAAAAACTCTTCATTATCTTTAAAAATTTTATCTCCAGAAAACAAATAAAATTCGTCATACTTATTAATATATTCACTATATACTATTGTTTTCCAAATTAAAGAATCTTTAAAACCAGTATTAGGTAAATTTTTATCAAATGGTGGATTTTTCTCTAAAGAATCTTTTATTATTTCTAAAAATAAATCTTGATTATAATCACTAGTTAAAGTAATGACTTTTTCTTTATATTCATTCATTTCTTTTAATAATACTTCATCAAGATTAAACTTAGGTAAATCACCCAACAAACCATAACTTAATAAGTTATACTTTTTTTCAAATGCATCGTAACTATTTTTAAAAGAAGCCTTCTTTTGATTATACAATTCTTCAAACACTAAATCAGGAACACAATATTCTAATTCATATTTTGGTTTGGTTTCATTTAATGAAAAAATATAATCAATAAAATAATCCATTTCATCTAAAAAAGTTGTTTTTTTATAACTATCTTGATTTTTTAAACCAAAAAAATTAGTATCTGTAGTAAATCCTATTTTCATACTTCACCTTCTTCAAATATTTATTATATCACTTATTCTTTATTTTCTATCATCAAATCATCTTCAACATATTTATATGATAAAGCATTATCTTTACTAACTACATTTTCACCTAGATTTTTTTCTAGTTCATCTCTAGCAACTTTTGCAGTACGTCCACCTAGTTTAGCAACTTTCTTATTTTGTTCTAATCCCAATGGTCTATGTTTCTTAGCAAGTTCTCTTGTTGCTATTTCACCCAAGTCCGCTAATGCAACTTCAATATCAGTCATATTATCCCTTAAAGATTCTTTTCTAAGTCCTTTATGTTGTTTATATTGTTTAGCAGTAAATCCAGACCACTCTTTATATATTTCATTAGTAAGTATTGCATATTCAACTTCTTCAGTTACTCCATTACTATTCCATACATCAGTTAATTTCTTTCTATCTTGAATACCTTTGATTCTTTTGATGATCCAATCTTCATCATATCCTTTAGCACGATAAGTATCAATTGCTCTTTGAACAGTTATTGAGGGGTCAAATACTTCATCAATTCTTTCTTTACCTAATCTAGCTAGCCATAATTTCATAGGTTCAGCTTTCTTACTTGGAATAGACTCAACAATTCTAAACATTCCTTCTATATCGACAACATCCGTCATGCGATATTTACCATCACGTGCTTTTAATTTCAACCTGTGACAATTTGTCACGGTTTCATTTCCCTCTTGTTTTAGTCTTTGTTTCAGTTTTCTCCAATAACTAGCCGGATCTACACTATCAGTCAATGCTTCGACTATATCAACAACACTTATATAATATTTTTCTTCATCTTTGCTCCAAACTGTTCTAATAGTCTTATCATTAAACATCTTATTTATTAAATGCATTTGTGCTTCTTTCATATGTACCAAGCCTCCCTTTTATTTAACAATTTACAAAATATATTATATCAAACATTTGTTCTTGTTTCAACATTAAAAGTAAATTTAATATCAAGTTTTTTATCTTCATAAATATCTAATCTATCAATAAGGTTAATAACAAGTTCTCTACTAGGATTTTTCATAGATAAAAATTTATTAATATACTTTTCAATCATTTTATTTTGTTCTTCTTTATTAAAAGTATCATTACTACAATCAATCAATTTCATTAGCTTATCTTGCTTAATCTTTAGTTCATTTTCTAATTTTATCTTTACTCTATTAAACTGTTCTTCACTAATCACCTTATTAAGCTTATCTAAATAAATACTATCTAAATTTTCATTAATACGATTTATTTCTTGCTCAAGTAGTTTAATTTCTTTTAGACTATTATCTACTTCATTATCATTTAAGTTACTTAATACTCTTTCTTTTACTTTCTTACTATCTAAATATTTAAGACAATAACTTCTTAAAGTATCTAATACAACTTGCTCTAAAACATCATAGTTATTACAATGTAATGTACAAAATTTCTGTCTTATATAAGTTCTATAATAATTACATATTGTATAACATCTATTATCTTTTTTTCTTCTTGGTTGAACTGATATTCTATGGCCACAATCTCCACAATACATTAATCCATCTAATAAATGAACTTCTTTCTTTTCATTTCTACCTACATTCTTTGGTATTCTCTTTTGAACTTCATAAAAAATTTCTTTATCAATAATAGGTTCATGTGTTCCTTCAACTATAATATAATCTTTAGGATTATTTCTAACGACTTTTTTAACTTTATAATTAACTTTACTTCTTCTATTTTGTACTAAATCGCCAGTATAAATTTGATTAGTTAAAATATCTCTTATTGATTTAGAATGCCATTCACCTAACTTTAAATTATAATTACTCTTCCATTCAAAACTATAATATTGTGCAGGAGTCTTAACTCTTTCATCAGTTAATTTTTTAGCTATCTTAAAAAAAGATAATCCTTCTAAACACATATCATATATTCTTCTAACAATAATAGCTTGTTCTTCGTTAATAACTAAATGATTTTTATCATTAGGCTCTTGCATATATCCAAAAGGACATCTTCCCCCAACCCATTTACCTTCTTTTTGTTTTGCTCTTAAACTAGATTTTATTTTTTTAGATATATCTTTAGCATACATATCATTCATTATTGCTTTAAACGGTGCTATATCATTATTGGAATTATCTAAGTAAGTATCAATATTATCAGTAACAGCAATATATCTAACATTATGTTCTGGAAAATACTTTTCAATTAAATTACCAGTACCAATATAATCTCTGCCTAACCTAGACATATCTTTGGTAATAACCATATTAATCTTTTTAGATTCAATATCATTAATTAATCTTTTAAAACCAGGTCTATCAAAATTTGTACCTGAATAACCATCATCAACATATATATCAAAAACTCTTAAATTATTTTCTTTAACATACTGAAGTAATAAACTCTTTTGATTAGTAATGCTTTCACTTTCATAAATCTTCTCATCATCTTCTCTAGATAATCTTATATAAATACCAACATTATAAATCTTATTTAAACTCTCTAAATAATTCAATTCTTACCTCCATCTTTATTTAGAGATAAATAAGTACAAGATGACTCTATCATATTATTTTCCTTTTTCAAAATCATTAAGAGTTCTTTTAATAATACTTTAGTAAAGATATCTTCTAAAGAAATATTATCCTCACTAAAAATAACATTAATATTATAATCTCCCATTATTAAATCATCCTCATTACTATAAAAAAACTTATGACTTCAGTACTATGATTATTCATTACTACACTTCCTTTATTCCAATAAAAAAGACCAATAAGGTCTAAAATTACCAATCCCAAAAACCACTATTTTTAATAGTAATTTTTATATCAGGATAAGAGCGTGGTGCCGCAACATTAAAATTACCAAGTAATTTCAATGTTTTATATGACACCAAACATATTTTGCACTTGCAAAATCAATCCCATTATCAAGTAAAAACTCGATTTATCCCTTTATTTATATAGGTTCTAACAAATTCCGGTGATTTAAAAATTAACACATTTACCGAGATTACACAAAAAAAGAAAAGTTATAGCTAACTCTTCTTTCAAAATAAGCTTATTTAATCACATTCTAACATATATAATTTGGAATCCATGGTTTATTTAGTAGAAATTTTGTGTTTATTTTGTGCTGTTATTATTATCTTCTAACAATTCTATATAAACTTGATTATTATCCTTAATAACTTTAAGTGGTTTATTGTACAAACTACTATAATAAGACAAATATTTTGTATATTTTTTTAATTCTTCTGAATTATCTTTAAATAGTATTTTTATTGAATCTATTTGTTTACTATTTTCGTTTTGCTTCTTTTCTTTATCCTTGTTATACCAAATATCAGCACCATGCCCAACTAATTTCACTCCTAAATTAAGCATTAAATTATTTGAAATAAAACTATTATCTTTAAAATGTGATACAACATTTAATATCTCACTTTCTTTATATGCTTTAGCAGAATTTATATATTTATTATATATTTCTTCCCATTCAGAAAAATTCACTTTATGATCATTTTGAATATTATTTAAATCATCTATAATAGAATTTAAATAAATTTCATCACTTATTTCAGAAACAATAATTTCTAATAATTTACAGTACATATATAAAGTTACAGAATATTTATATGACGAAATCAACTCGCATAATTCGCTTATATTTTCAACGACAACTTTTGCCTTATCTTTTTGATTAACTTTTTCTTTATGTTTATTTATTTGTTTTTTATAAAGTTGAATAGAACTATATATATTATTTTGAATAGATTGTAATTCGTTTAACACAGCACTTTTATAGTTTTCATTATCATAGCATACTTGCAAATTATTAATTACATTGCGAAAATAATGTTCATAACTCTCTAAATTACTTTTTTTATCATCACTCAAAAAACTCTTAATTTGTTCTACATCTGAAAAGATTGATTCAAGTTTATTATCTATTTTATCCATATAATATTGACCTGTAGCAACTGACATCACAGAAAAAACTGAACCGACAGCTTGTTGAACTCCAGATACAGGTTTTAATAATGCAGAACCTTTATAATTTGTATTAGTTGAAGAATCAACAATGTTTCCAAGCACATAACCTGGATGTTTTGCTGATTTTTGAAGTGTGCCTAAACCTTTATCATAAATAACTTCATATACATCTTTACTGGAAATTACTTCTGCAATCTCTGGAACTGATTTAAATATTGCATCAACCCTTGGAACAACATCTTCCGCTAATTGAATGTAATTATTCTTATTTTCAATAACAGCAACACTATTGTTAATCCTTATAATATCTTCATTCAAATAGTTTTTTATAATAAGTATGCTATTATTATCAATTAATTTTTTCTTTTCAAAATTATTTTCAATTATTGATTTACTATTTTTGTTTCCCAATTTTAATTTCATTTCTTCTCCTTCTTAAAAGTATGATATGTCACAACAACCTAAGAATCTTTTGAAAATATTTCACCTTCTTCAAATCCTGTATCACCAACAATAGAAACACTTTCAACCTCACCATCTTTTGTCATCCATCCAGTAACTAAATCCTTTATTGCTTTTGATTCAACATTTTCAAATCCAGCATCTTCTAATTGCTGAACAACAACTTCATAGTTTTCTCCCCTATATTTTTTTGCACTCATAGGTACTTTTAGTTCATGCTTATCAGGTTCACTCTGTTTATCATAATAAAACGACATACCAACAGAAAATAAACCCATAAATATCATAATACCAAAACAAACAAAAATCACAATATTATCACGTTTTTTTCCTTTATCTTTATATTCTAATTCCTTTATCTTTCTTTCATTTTCTTTTATTTTTGCTTCATCAGTATAAATCTTATGATGATTAATATTTTTTGTTATTTCGACTCTTTTAACTTCGTCATCTACTAAAAAATCTGTACCACAATAATTACAAGTAACTTTTTTCAATTCTTCGTTTACCTTCAATATTGCTCCACAACCTTGACATTTTAATTTCACTAATTTCATTTTTATACCTCCACGAGATTTACTAATTAAATTATACCACACAAAAAGACATTCACCTATCGAATGCCTTTAACTCGTACTTATTTAACTCCACTTACTCTAGTCTTACATAAAAGGACTCACTTGTGGAACCTCATGAACAAAAGTTCTGTTTACCACTCTTTGTTGAACACCTTCATTAATTGGAGCATTATAACCATTCATATTATCCTGCATCATATTATTCATTCCCATCATTGTAACATCAACATTCATATCATTTTCAATTGTATTGTTGTTTCCAACAACTTGATTATCAAAACCAAAATTTTGATTCATACCTTGATCAAACATAATATACCTCCTACCTTATAATATGTTTCTTAAAAATTTGAGACACAAAAACTTATTAAATATCCTATTTAATTTAGACCTTTTTTAATAATAATTTTTAACAAAAAAAGAATTACTAAACCGTAATTCTTATACACTAAATGAAGTTAATAATTCTGATTGTTGCATATCTTCTGTTGTCATCTCGGTTTGAATTGGCATCTCTCCTGCTTTAACAGCAACTTTCACATTCATAATATCACGATACATAATTCCAAGTTCCTGTAAATCATTATCTAAATTTTCAGTCAAAAATCCCTTATTAGCCTTTTTTATAGCCTGATAAGCGTGTTCCAAGGCTGCTTTACTATCAAATGCAAAATACGTATAACTACTTCCATCTAATTTCCATGAATAAAGATTTAACAATTTATTTGTAGTACTTTGTTGAACTTGCATTATAATAACCGAATTATCTAAAACAGTTCCCTTAGACTGTGTTGTTATCGCCTCTTCAACTTTCTCTGATTGAAATTCCACATATCCAAAATCATCATAAGAAATATTAGCTACACTACTTCCCAAATAACCATTTTCTAAGCGGTCTCCAACTCTTCTACAGATATTTTCTAATACCTGAATCTTCTCTTCATAACTTGCCCCTTCAATCATTTTTTTAACTTCACTTATATTCATATTCTTATCCTCCTAAAACGGTAACTTCATATTACCATTTGATATTTGTTTCATCATTTTTTTCATTTGATCAAATTGCTGAAGTAATCTATTTACTTCTTGAACAGATCTACCACTTCCCGCCGCAATTCTTGTTTTACGACTTGCTTTAATAATATCAGGATTTCTTCTTTCCTTTGGCGTCATCGACAAGACAATTGCTTCAACATGAGCCATTTGCTTTGGATCAATTTCTATATTAGTAAGTCCCATCTTCTGCGCTCCAGGAATCATTTTTATAAGTTTTTCTAAAGGACCAAGTTTTTTCACTTGTTTCATCGTTGATAAAAAGTCTTCTAAATCAAATTTACCTTGCTGCATTTTCTTTGCTGCTTTCTCAGCTTCCTTCTCATCAATCACTTCGGTAGCTTTTTCAACAAGAGAAATAATATCTCCCATTCCTAAAATTCTACCGGCCATACGCTCTGGATCAAAAAGTTCCAACCCATCCAATTTTTCTGAAGTACCCATAAACTTTATTGGTACATTAGTCAAATGTCTAACAGACAATGCTACTCCACCACGGGTATCACCATCTAATTTAGTTAAAATAACACCTGTGAGTGGTAATTTATCATTAAAGCCAGTAATTACATTAATAGCATCTTGTCCCATCATTGAATCTATAACTAATAATATTTCCTGCGGATTAATATTATTCTTAATACAATCCAATTCATCCATCAATTCTTCATCAATATGTAGTCTACCTGCTGTATCAACAAGTACATAATCATAACCATTTTCTTTTGCGTAATTCAAAGCATTAGTCGCAATTTTTACTGGATCATTTTTACCTTCATCATACACTTCAATATTTAATTGCTTACCAAGCTGTTTTAACTGATCGATAGCTGCTGGTCTATAAACATCACAAGCAACTAATAGAGGCTTTTTACTGTGCTTTTTTCGCAAAAAATTTGCTAACTTTCCAATTGTAGTTGTTTTACCAGAACCTTGTAAACCAACTAACATCAAAATAGCTGGATTACCATTGGTATTAAGTGGTGCATTTTCTCCCCCCAACAATTCGCATAACTCATCTTTTACAATTTTAACGAATAAATCTCCAGGATTAATACTACTAATAACTTCTTCACCTAAAGCTTTTTCCTTTACCGTATTTGTAAACTCCTTGACTACTTTATAATTAACATCTGCTTCCAGCAAAGCTAATCTAATCTCTCGCATCATCAAAGAAATATTATCTTCTGTAATTTTTCCATATCCCTTAATTTTATGTAATGCATTTTGTAATCTTTCGCCTAAACTTTCAAACATATATATCACCTAAATTTATTATAGCAAAAAAAAACCTAAAAAACAAAAAATAGTATATCTCTATACTATTTTCTATCTCTATATTATACAAATTTTACCATTTCTGTTCCCGTTGCTACTCCACTATCTCCATCACTAGCTAAATTCATATCACTTGGTATATTAGTAGTAAAACCTTCTGTTTGTGAAGCAACAGCATTTACTAATGCCATATTAGGATTTATTGGACTAAAATTATTTATATTTGCAACATCAGGTTTACCAAATGTATCTTTTTGATTTTCATCGCCTGGTGAAACATTATTAACATCAAGCGCGCTAACAGGGGAATTAGTATTTAGCATTTGTCCTGGTACCTGAGTTAAAGTATTAGAATTATCCATAGTAACATTACTAGCACTATTAAACGAAACCAATGTTGGTGCCGGCTCTACAGCCTGTGGTTTTTCTTCAGCAACAGTATTAACTGTCATATTTTGTGTTTTAAAAGTCTCTCCACCTAAGAAATTAACTAGTGTTTGACTGCCACCATTTGAAGGCGCAACTTCCATAGCCGAAACACTAGGATCCACAAATGAACTAACCGGTGGCATTGGATTAGATGTTACAATTGGCACACCATCCAAATCTTCTTCTACACGTTTCTCACCAGCCGCATTTGTCCCATCATCACTTAACAACCCAAACTGACCATTACCATGCGTTGAAACCGAGTTACCATCAGCTAAAGTAACCAAACTAGTCTCTTTAGCATTTGTAACATCGCTAGGTGCCACCGGCTCCAAAATTCCTACCACATTAGTAGTCGTCGATGGACTTGTCGCAATTTCTGGAATCGCCCCATTACTAGTAGTCGTTACTGACTCAACATTAGTAGCAGGCTTAGTAGTAACAGCTGAACCTCCTCCCCAATAAGAAACAACATCACAGTTTCCACTCCAAGGTGCAGGATCCGGCATATCCATTCTAACAATCATCGGAATTCTAAAAGCGCTTCCAAAGCCTAAACAAGTTCCAGCCTGTAAATTCTTTTGTTTTTCCACAATTTCATCACTAATATTTGGAACCATTTTTCTAATATACTCAAGATCAACAGGATGGTTCATTTTAAAAATTAAAAAGTTAGAACACTGAGAAATTACAGTATCTGAAAGTTCTACCGGTCTTTGTGTAATAATACCAAGAATAACACCATATTTACGTCCTTCTTTAGCAATCCTCTCAAAAATGTTATATCCAAGCAAAAATCTATCCGTATCATTTTGAATATAACGATGTGCTTCTTCAACAATAATATGAAAAGGATCACTAGCTCTTTGAACTAACGCTTTGGAATGATCAAATATTAATCTCGAAAAAATCTTCGTAATTACCTTAGCAAAACTATCATCAACATCATCCAAATTAATATTAACAAACTGGTACTTTCGTCCATCCTTATTAACTAAAGACTTTAAATATTGTTCAACCGTTAAATATTCCCGAACATCAAAAAACGAAGCATTGTTACTAACAATTAATGAATGCAAACGAACTTTTAACGTAACAGCATCACCATAAGTATTTTTATTTCTTAACCAACCTTCACTAATCAATGTAAAATTAAGAGCCTTTTCCAACGTATCTAATGTATAAAAAGCCCCATCTGCTGGCTCATAAGAATCAAGTTCATCATCAATAAATGAAGAAACATATTCTGTAAGTAAAACACTTTCAGAAAAATTACCACTATTATCAATTAAAAAGCACTCTCGAAACTTTCTCGTATAACCAATTCCTTGTACAACTGCTTCCAAATTAAATTGGGGGGTAGAACAACTAGCTAAAATTGAAAAAACTTCATTTCTTTTATTTGGTGCAGTCTCATTTGTATATAGAATAGTCATTATTGCTTTTGCAATCAAATGATTTTTATAATTATTAGCATCCATATCCTTTTGAGAAAAAACTAATGCTAATTTTCTCATTCTTTCAACAATTGGCAATTGTGAATGAGTAGTTACTTGTAATAATAAGGCTAAATCATCAACATTCAATAAATAAATAGGAATTCTTAAACTATCACTTCCTGGAGCATTCTCATTAGTACTAATGAATCGATAGTGAAAATTTTGATTTATACTATTTAAATTGCTAAAGGCATTATAATATTCACCAGATGAATCTAACATAATAATATTAGCATTACATGGATTAAGTCTCTCATCTCTAAACATATTTTGGAATAATCTTGAAATACCACATGATTTACCAGAACCACTATTACCAAAAATTGCAAAATGACTACTAAAAAAATTATTAACATCCAAAAATACTGAGGATCCTTCATAAAAAGGGGTATTTCCCAATTTCATAAATCCTCTTTCATCCCGTCCTGTAATTAATTGAATCTCATCATTATTAATAACACGAATTTTAGCATCCAAGCGTGGTTTTCTAATGGTACCACCTAAAAATCTATTTCCAACAATTTCCCCTAAAAAACTAGCATTTACAGTATCACCATTAACATCATTAACTTCCCCTAATATCTTTTTTGTTTCGTCTTCAAAAACCAAATGCAAATTCATTAAATTCATTGTAAGATTTTCACTATCTTTCAATCTGATTGTCGCACCCTCATCACTAATAAATGTTATTTTATCAAACATAGCATTACCCCATTTCAGTTTTTATTCTTCTCACCCTATCATATATTATAAATTATACATTCTCTCATTAATTTTTACAAGAAAAAAGATAAGTTAGTTCACAACTTACCTACAATAATTCTTCCAATTGTTCTCTAATATTTTCATCCTTTATTTTACTTGATAGTGCTAACAAAGTATTCCTTTTCTCATAAAGTTTCAAAATACTTTCATATTCTTTTAATTTGTCAGTAACAATATGAATTTGCTTAAAAATTGCATTTCTACTAACATCGTAATTTTCAGACATCTCTGAGAAACTCAAGTTATTGAAATAATAATCTTCAAAATATAACTTTTGCTTAGCAGTTAATAAATCTCCATACAAATCATATAACTCATTAAAATAAACTACATCCTCCATTAAATCACCTCTAAAATTAATGTAAGAATTTCCAAAACTAAAATAATTGCCCCACAAGCATAATAAAAATAGGCCTTCTTTGGTTTATTATAAATAATTTTATTGTTATAACCAATAATAAATAAGGTAATTGCTAAAACAAACTGTAATACATCCCATACTTTATCATTAAACAAATACCAAACAAAACATATCAAAGTGAAAATTGTAAATATAAATTGTAAATCAGCAAATAAAATATTAAACCTATTGATAGGACTAATTCCCTGATATTTTTCTTCTCCTGGCATTTCCTCCAGTAATTTTGCACCTTTTGTTTTTTTCTTTATTTTGTTTTCTTTTCCTTTTATCTCTTTCTTTATCATAAGAATCACCTACATCATATCTTTAAATAATCCATAAATATATTTTTCAATATCAAATACTTGTAAATCATCTTTTGTTTCACCAAGCCCAATATACTTCACAGGTATTCCTACTGATTCCTTTATAGCAAGAACTATTCCACCCTTTGCAGTTCCGTCCAACTTTGTTAATACAATACCTGTTATATTTGTAATTTCTTTAAATGCCTTTGCTTGACTAATCCCATTTTGACCAGTTGTAGCATCAATCACTAATAAAGTTTCTGTCGTTCCACCTTCTATCTGTCCATCAATTACTTTATTCATTTTCTCAAGTTCTTTCATTAAATTAACCTTATTTTGTAGTCTTCCTGCTGTATCTATTAAAACAACATCATATTCTTCTTTCTTTGCCTTTTCTAATCCATCAAAAACAACACTCGCTGGATCAGCCCCTTCTTCTTTTCCATAAAACCCAACACCTATTTTTTCGCTCCATTCTCTAAGTTGGGCTGTCGCTCCAGCTCTAAAAGTATCTGCTGCTACTAATAGAATTTTCTTTCCTTCCTTTTTTAATTGATACCCAATCTTTCCAATAGTTGTTGTTTTTCCAACCCCATTAACCCCAACAAACAATATAGCCGTTGGTCCATTATCATTATAAGTAATTTTACTAGTTAATACAGAATCATTTACATAAATAATAAATAACTCATCAACTATTATTTCCTTAAGCATTTCTGGATCTTCTAACTTCTCTTTTTGAACTCTATCTCTCAGGCGATCAATAAATTCCATAACAGTATTAACACCAATATCCGCCATAATTAGAATTTCTTCCAATTCTTCAAAATACTCATCCGTAACTTTTCTATACTTATTAGTTAAATTAGCCAATTTAGACACAAAACCTTGACGTGATTTAGTTAATCCTTTTTCATAGATTCTAACATCTTTATTTTTAGACTGCAACTCATCTACATTATCAATATTAGTGTCGGTTTCATTTAAATCTTCCTGAATATTATTTTCATCTAAATTATTTTTCTTTATTTCATTTTCATCTAACGTTTCATTTTTCTGAAACATACTTTTAATCTTATTAAATAATCCCATCTATATCACCATCTCCATTTTATCATAAATAAGCAACATTTACAAAGACAAAGCTCGTAAAATTATATTCACATTAATACATTAGTACACCTAGACAAATAAAAATTTTTATAGTATAATTTTAGAGTTAATTCTTTATATAAATTTTTAAATATAAGAAAGGAGTTTTTATGAATAATCAAAAAACCAATGAAACAAAAATAGTTGTTTTAGGTGGTTTAGGAGAAGTCGGAAAAAATATGTATTGTGTAATGCATAAAGACGCAATTGTTATTATTGATGCCGGTGTTAGTTTCCCAGAAAGTGAACTTATGGGAGTAGACTACGTTTTACCTGATTTTACATTTTTAAAAGAAAATGAAGACAAGATTAAAGCTTTACTAATAACTCATGGTCACGAAGATCACATTGGAGGAATTCCCTTTTTACTTCAAAGTATTAATATTCCTGCAATTTACGCTCCTAACCATGCTAAAGAATTAATTGCTGTAAAATTACAGGATCGTAATATCAGATATGATAATTTATTTGTCTATACTGAAAATACAAAATTAAAATTTAAGGAGATTGAAATAGAGTTTTTTAGAACTACTCACTCTATACCTGATTCACATGGGATTAGCGTTAAAACGCCCGATGGAAGAATATGCACAACTGGAGATTACAAATTTGATTTAACCCCAGTTGGTCCAATGGCCGATTTATACAAAATGGCCTGCTTGGGTGAAGATGGGGTAGATTTAATGATTGGAGATTCTACTAACGCACTAAATGAAGGATTTTCTAATAGTGAATCAGTTGTAGATGAAACACTTGGTGAAATGTTTGATAAATGTAAAAATAGCCGTATTATTATTGCAACTTTTGCTTCAAACATTTATCGTGTTAAACACATCTTTGAAACATGTTACAAACATAACCGAAAAATATGCATCTTTGGAAGAAGTATGGAAAACAATATTAATATTTCTATTAATGGTGGTTATATCGACCATAAAGAATTACTAGTAACACCAGAGGAAGCCAATAATTTAAAACCAAATGAGGTAACATTACTATGTACTGGAAGTCAAGGTGAACCTCTAGCGGCCTTATCAAGAATTTCTAATGGTACTCATAAACAGATCAAACTACGTCCTGATGACGTTGTAATCTTCTCATCAAGTGCCATTCCAGGAAATGCATTAAGTATTTCAAAAATAGTAAACAAATTATACTTAAAAGGCGTTAAAGTTTATACCAATAATGCATTAGCCGATTTACATACATCTGGACATGCCAACGAAGAAGAGGTAAAATTAATGATTCGCTTATTAAAACCAAAATACTTAATGCCATTCCATGGTGATTACCGCATGCTAAAAAAGCAAGCTGATATTGGTATTAGTTGTGGTATCCCAAAGGAAAATACTTTTATTTTAAAAAATGGTGATACACTTAATTTAAAAAATCACATTATTACCAGAGGCGAAAGTATGCCTGGAGCTGATATCTATGTTGACGGTAACAGGATTGGCGAAATTGGTAGTGCTGTCATAAAAGATCGCAAAATTATGGCTAATGACGGTATTTTAGTAGTAATTATTAATGTTGACATGAAAAAGCGCGAACTACTAATTAAACCTAATATTACAACAAGAGGCTTTATTTTAGTAAACGAAAACGAAGAATTAATTCACAAAATTGAAACCAAAGCTGAAAATTCAATTAAATTATCTCTTCAGGATCCACGCTCAACATTTGCCAATCTAAAAAATGATTTAACAGAAAATTTATATCCATTTATTTACAATCTAACAGGTAGAAAACCAATTATTCTACCAATTATCTTAGATATAAAAAAAGACAAAGATAACAACTAAAATTGTTATCTTTTTTTTATCTTTAAATACATATCTTCCCCAATAAATTGCCTCAATTCCACTACACTACTTCGACAAAACAAGGCCACACGATAATAAAAATAACGTCGTGTAACATCAGAAACATTAACCAAAAGCTTATAATGTTCAAATGTTAATTTATTAAGTTCATCATAATAAATCGGAAAGCATTTATAAAATTTTTCCATATATCTAACATTACTAATTGAAAACAACTCACTAAAACCATATTTATATGAATAAAATGTTGATAATTTTAATGCCGGATTCCAACAATAATTTCTACTATTCATTACAGTTTGACCAATCTTCCAAAAGAAAAAAATCGACTGAACACAATTAATATATATCACCTCCTGTTAATATTATTATCTAAAAGAAAATTTTTTCAAAAAAAAGAGACTATCTATTTAGCCTCTTCTTGTGCTCTTGTCTCACGAACAACTGTAATTTTAATAGTTCCAGGATATTTCATTGTACTTTCAATTTTTTCTTTGACTTCTCTAGCAATCTTATGAGCTTCTAAATCATCTACCTCTTCAGGTTTTACAATTACTCTTAACTCACGTCCTGCTTGAACCGCATAAGTTTTTTCGACTCCGGCAATTTCATTTCCAACTTCTTCAAGTTGTGAAAGTCTATTAATATAATTTTCTAGTGAATCGTTACGGGCTCCAGGGCGAGATGCTGATAACGCATCGGCAATTGCAACTATTGTAGCAATTACACTATTAGCAGCGGTATCACCATGATGCGAAGCAATTGCATTAATTACAACCTCATTTTCACGATACTTTTTAGCTAAATCTACCCCAATATCAACATGACTTCCTTCGATTTCATGATCAATAGCTTTTCCAATGTCATGCAAAAGTCCTGCTCTCTTAGCCAAAGCAACATTTTCTCCCAATTCACCAGCTATCAAACCTGACAACTGAGCAACTTCAATTGAATGACGCAAAGCATTCTGACCATAACTTGTTCTAAAGTGTAGTTTTCCTACAATCTCAAGTAATGCTGGATCAAACTTGGTTAACCCAAGCTCGTATATAGCCTCTTGTCCATACTCAATAATCTTTTGTTTCATATCTTTACAAACTTTATCGTATAATTCTTCAATTCTCGTTGGATGAATTCTACCATCCTTAATTAAACTCTCAAGCGTTACTCTAGCAATTTCCCTTCTTAGTGGATCAAAACTAGATAAAACCACTGCTTCTGGTGTATCATCAATAATTAAATCTACTCCGGTAATTGCTTCTATTGTACGGATATTACGTCCCTCACGACCAATAATTCGCCCTTTCATTTCATCTGTAGGTAAATCAACAACTGTTACAGTCTGATCGTTAGCAATATCAGCAGCATATCTCTGCATTGAACTTACAATATACTCTCTAGCTGACTTATCAGCCTGAAGTTTTGCTTCATTTTCTCTTTCGTGGATATATTCAGTGATTTCCTTACTCATGTTTTCTCTAACTTGACTCATTACTTGTTCACGAGCTTTTTCTTTGCTAAATCCTGAAATTTTTTCCAATAAATCTAATTGTTCCTTTTTAATTTCCTCCACTTTACTTTTCTCATTTTGAATTTCAATTTGGCGTTCAGAAAGTTTTTCTTCTCTTTCATCTAATGCTAACTCACGTTTTTGATACATTTCATCACGCTTATCAATATTAGCTTCACGTTGTAATAATCTATTTTCAGATTCCTTTAACTCTTCCTTTCTTTCACGAATTTCCTTATCTAAATCCATCTTTAATTTATGAGCTTCTTCTTTTTGTTCAATAGCAGCATCCCTTTTAGCTTTTTCTATTTCCTTTTTTGCACTCGCAATCATAGATTCCGCCTTTTTAGATGCTTTACTAACTTTTAAACTATTTATAACAAAAGCTATAATAAAACCGATTAGTAAACCAACGGCTATAAGTAAAATGGAGATCATTGTATTATTCATAACATTCCTCCATCTAGACCAGGTACTAAACCTCTAATCTAATTATATTGTAGAATACAATTTCAAATATTGTCAAGGAAAAGAAAAAGGTTTAAAGCTTAAAGCCTTTAACTACTTAATAAAAAAAATTCTTAATACTTTCATAATCAGAATATTCTTCACGTCTATTTTCAATTGCCATATAATTATCTCTACCTTTACCAATTACCAAAACAACACTCTCTTTGTCTGCTAACTCTAAACCCTTAAAAATCGCAGTCTTTCGATCAACAATTCTAATATAATTTTTCTCACTACCAGAAACCATTTGATCAATGATATCATTAACATCTTCATATCGTGGATCGTCCATTGTAAAAATCGCTATTGTTGATTTATCTAAAATCAACTTTCCAATTTTACTCCTTTTTTCAACTTCTCTGCCACCTGCGGCCCCAGTAATCGTAATAATTTTTTTATAATTTTTTACACTTTCAAGCAAACATTTTATTCCATTATATGTATGTGCATAATCTAATATAATATCAAAATCTTGCCCAAAATCTAAATACTCTCTTCGTCCTTTAACTACTTTTAATTTTGAAATTTCGTCAATCAAACCGCTAGGATTCATTCCTTTTAATAAACAAATAACAAAAGCCATCGCTACATTATAAACATTATATTGTCCTTTTAACGGACTAACTATCTCATATTTATTTTCATTTGTACACAAATTAAATTTAACACTATTAGACATTTCATTTACATTGCTTATAACATATTCATTGTCACTATTAATTCCAAAAGTATGTAAATTACAACTGTCAATCATACGACAATTATTATCATCACCGTTTATAATAACAATTCCAGTTGGCTTTAATAAAGACAATAATTTAAATTTACATTCCCTATAATTATCAATAGTTTTATGAATATTAAGATGATCTTCTGTAATATTTGTATATGCTACCATATCATAATTAAAGCCTTTCAATCTTTCGTGAAGCAAAGCTTCACTTGACACTTCCATAACTACCAATTTACAATTTCTTTCTTTTATAAATTTTAAACATTTAAATAGTTCCCCTACACATGGAGTAGTATTTGTTGTTGGATAATAACTGTCGTTTATTTGAACACCATTAGTACCAATATAAGCACATAATTCTACTTTATTTAAAAGTTGACTAACAACTGTCGCTGTAGTTGTCTTCCCATCTGTACCAGTAATTCCTATAAAGGAGAAATCACTTGGACTAACATCATAGAATCTCTTACAAACCTCAAAATAATAATCATTGATATCCTCAACCACTATTGTAGGAATTTTCAATTTTACATTTCGATCAACAATTACTGCTACAGCCCCATTATTTATGGCATCTTCTATATAATCAAAATGATCAACATAATAACCCTTAGTTGCTACAAACAAATACCCTTCACTCACATTCCGTGAATCATCGGCAACTCCAATTATATCAATGTCATATTCACAATCTACAATTTCATTTAACTTTTTCATACAGCCTCCTAAAAAATATTATGTTAATCAAAAAAAGAAAAGACAATTATTTGTCTTTTGCTCCAGCTTTTGCAGCTTTATCATCCTTTACTTCTAAAGCAATATCATAATATTCCCTTACTTTAAGTTCAATTTCATCTCGCAATTCTGGAGTATCTTTTAACAACAATTTAACGTTTTCTTTCCCTTGACCTAACTTCTCGCCTTGATAAGAATACCAAGCACCTGTTTTTTCCACAATACCGGCTTCAACTGCCAAATCAATAACTTCCCCCTCACGTGAAACACCTTCACCATACATTATATCAACAACTGCTGATTTAAACGGTGGGGCAACCTTATTTTTAACTACCTTAATTGTTGTCTTATTACCAACTATTCCATCACCCATTTTTAACTGTTCATTACGGCGAATATCAAGCCTAATTGTTGAATAAAACTTAAGTGCTCTACCACCAGGAGTAGTCTCAGGATTTCCAAACATAACACCAACCTTCTCACGTAATTGGTTAATAAAAATACAGGTTGTTTTTGTTTTATTAATAGTTCCAGATAATTTTCTTAAAGCTTGTGACATTAACCTCGCCTGTAATCCAACATGAGAATCTCCCATTTCACCATCAATCTCTGCTTGTGGAACAAGTGCAGCAACAGAATCAATTACAATAATACTTACAGCTTCACTTCTAACAAGAGCCTCACAAATTTCTAAAGCCTGCTCACCAGTATCAGGTTGTGACAATAAAAGTTCATCAATATTCACGCCAAGTCTCTCTGCATAAACGGGATCCAATGCATGTTCTGCATCAATAAAAGCCGCTCTACCACCTAATTTTTGATGTTCAGCGATTGCTTGCAAAGCAAATGTCGTCTTACCGCTAGACTCAGGACCGTAAATTTCAATAATTCTTCCACGTGGATATCCACCTACACCTAAGGCAATATCTAAAGAAAGACAACCGCTAGAGCAAACATCAACCTTAGTATGTTTACTATCACCAAGTTTCATAATAGATCCCTTACCAAACTGTTTCTCTATATCATTTAATACTTGCTCTAAAGCTTTATCTTTATCAGTTACTGTTTTCATATTTCCTCCTAATAAATAACTTACAATACCATTGTAACTTATCTTAAAAGAAAAATCAATATCTTTTCGAACAATTGTTTTATTAAAATCTAAGCCAATTTATACCAAAAAATAAAAAATTCCCTAATAAAAGAGAATTTTTGCTACTTACAATTCTTTGATTAATTCTTTTTTGTTTTTGGAAAAATAATTTCTTTATTCATATTAAAATATTGTACAGCAGATATAATTGATAAAATACATGCAATATATAGCAAGCAATCGTCAACTCTAATATTCCACATTGCAAATGGCAAATTGTAGAAAAATGCTAAAGTTGTACCAACCATTAATGTTGCTGTTTTTAATTTTCCTGAACCAATAGCTGCAACAACCTTTCCCTTCCCTGCTGCCTCCATTTTTATTGCATTAACAACAATATCTCTCAAAACAATAACTACAGGAATAATTACAGGAATAAACTGATGTGCTGCTAAAATAATTAATACAGAATTAACTAACACCTTATCAGCAATTGCATCTAACATCTTTCCAGTATCAGTAATTTGATTATTTTTGCGAGCCAAATATCCATCCAAAAAGTCTGTAAGACTAGCAATAATAAATATCACTCCTGAAATAATATATTGTAACTCAACAGCTACACCACCAATCGTGTAAGTTGGAAATTGCAATCCAACTTCATAAAATGGGAAACACAACAATCCCACAATAATCAATGACAAAATCAATCTTAGAACAGTAAGTTTAGTAGGTAAATTCATAAATGTACTCCTTTCCACCAAATGGTTTTAACTCTTCTACCTGCGTTGGAGCTTTATTAGCATTACTAATTATAAGATATATTATTAAAACTAAAAGTATAAAACACCCAACAACGACCCCAATTGTCCACATGGAAATTTTTCTCTTATATTCCATAGTATATGGCGACTTTGTTTTCTTTTCACTTTCTTCTAGTTTTTTTTGAGCAGCTTTAATATCATCTAAAGATATTTTGGAAGTATGTTCAAACAAGAATTCATTAAATTCATCTACAACTTTCTCAGGATCAAGCCCAAGATATTTAGCATATTGCTTAATTAATTCTTTTAAACTATATACATCTTTAAAAGCTCTAACATTTCCACTTTCTATATTTTCAATTTGAGATGTAGAAAGTTCCAAGTCCTCTGCTGCTTCAGCAATACTAACACCATTAGACGTTCTAGTACGCTTTAAATATTCCCCTAACTCTTTCATAAACACCTCACTATAATTAACAATAATATAAATAAGCCATGTTCTGTTCCTATTTCTAGGTGACAAACATTTATCTACCAGTTGCCCGGTCCCTAACTCCGTTTGCTTCCTTCGTTAGAGCTCTCCTACCAAATTTGGATTTCTCTCTCGCGGGGTTTACCACGTTTCACCTCTTCGTTTCCAAAGAATTCGTCTCTGTGGCACTTTATGGATAGAACCATATTAAAAACTTAGGTTCTTCTCCGCCGTTAGAAAAAACTACCCTAGGTTATTTTTTTCCTAGGCACGAACACTACAGTCATCGCAGACTGTGAGAGCATGGACTTTCCTCAGGGATCTCAAGAATCCCAGCGTTTGTCTATATATTACTTGTTATTACTTAATCTTCATTTTTAGATTTCAAACCATACACCATCTTTTCAAGTTGTGATAATCTACGGATAATATCAACATTTGTAACTTCTGAACTATCAACATTGTTTTTAACAACTTCCATACTAAGCTTAGTATTACGAAGTTCCTGTTTCAATGACATAATCTCCGCAAGCAAATCAGCCTTTTCCTTTTCTAAAGCATCTATCATATTTAGAAATTGTTCATAGTCATCAATGATAACATCCAAAAATTGATCAACTTCCTTTAAACGATATCCTCGAGTGTCAATTTTAAACTCTTTTTTTAAGATATCTTGTGGCATAAGTGAAATTTTATTTTGATACATATATATCACCTTTTTCCCTTATGCTAATATTATTACATCAATGACTGTTTTTGTCAATTATTAACGCCGTCTTTATATAGTGAATTCTTGAAGAAATCAATATTTCTCTTGTATTATCAAGCATTCTCCCCAATAACCTCACAACCTCAAAATTATTCATATTTTTTATCACCCAAAACCATCTTAATACTTTTTTTAACAAAAATCATAAATTCGACCAAGTTAGATAAAAAATTCCATAAAAATATCATTGAAATAATATAGAATTTTTCCAGTCTTTATAGTATAATAAAACATAGGTGATTAGATGAACTATCCAAATGGAATTAAAAGAATGTCTACGGTTAGTATAACTACTCATAAAAATAGAGGTATGACTCTAGAAAATGAGCTTAACCTATCAAATGAATATTATAGAGAGATAGACAAAGCTTATATATATAAAAAGCCTACCCCTATAAAAATCACTAAAGTGGATTATCCTTCAAGAAATAAAGCCATGATTAAAGAAGGCTTTTTTACAACACCATCTACCACAGACTACAATGGTTTGTATAAAGGCTTTTATATCGACTTTGAAGCTAAGGAAACAAAGAGTTCAACTGCATTTGCTCTTACAAATATTCATCCACATCAGATAGAACATTTAAAAAACATAGATAGACATCACGGAATTGCTTTTTTAATTGTAAGATTCACAACCTTAAATGAAACCTATCTATTATCAGCAAAAAAACTAAATATTTTTTTAGAGACAACAGATAGGCAATCAATTCCAATTGACTTTTTTAGAAGTCAAGCTCATCTAATTAAAGATGGATATCAACCACGAATTGATTATTTAAAGATTGTAGATAACTTAATTGGAGGTAAATAAAATGCAAAAAGAAGTAAAAGGAAAAACAAAAAGAACTACTCCTAAACGTTCTAGTTTAAAAAGTCAAATAAAAAAGAGACTCCCTGTCAAAAAAACTAGTACTAACAATAGCAAAGTAGATTCAAATCAAATTAAAAAAAGAGTAAGTATTAAAGATACCAAACAAGATAAACAATACAAACTTATTGCTTTAGGACTATTGGTTTTAGCAATTATCATTGTTTATATTGCCCTAGGCATTGAATTTGCGGCCATAGCAACGCTAGGTGCTGGTCTAATTATCGGAGTTGGTTTATTATTAAGAAAAGTAAAGAATAATGCCAAACGTCGAAAATTAGTCAATATCATTATTATTTTTATCCTAACAATCGGTATTTTAGGAATTGTAGCGTTCGGAGCCTTTATCTTATACGTAAAGAGTATTGCTGATCCAGAATTTGCTGAAAAAGAAAAAGGTCTGCAAACAGCAGAGACAACACTATTATATGATATTAATGGCGATGTTTTTGCTAAACTTGGGACTGAGCAAAGAACTAAGGTTACATATGAAGAATTACCAGAAGTCTTAGTTGATGCTATTATAGCAACCGAAGACTCAAGATTCTTCCAACACAACGGCTTTGATGCACCACGCTTCTTAAAAGCATCAATTGGGCAAGTATTAGGAAGTTCCGACGCTGGTGGTGCTTCTACTATTACAATGCAAGTTGCAAAAAATACCTTCTCTCGTCAAGAAGATGGTGAAATAGCATCAGGAATGAACCTTGAAGGAATTGCTCGTAAATTTCAAGACATTTACATCGCAATATTCAAATTAGAAAAAAAATACACAAAACAAGAAATAATAGAATTCTATGTTAATAACCATTTCCTAGGTGGAAATATATATGGTGTATCAGAAGCAAGTGAAGTTTACTTTGGAAAAAAAGTTAGTGAACTTAACTTAAGTGAAGCAGCTATTATCGCTGGAATGTTTAAGTCTCCTAACTACTATCGACCAGACACAAACCCAGAAAATGCTGAAAAACGTCGTAGCACCGTACTATATTTAATGGAACGCCATGGATATATAACTGAAGAAGAAAAAGAAATGGCAAATAGTATTCCAGTCGAATCACTAGTCGACTCTTCTGCATCCAACCCAAAATATGACAAATACCAAGGTTATATAGATACGGTTGTAGAAGAAGTAAAAGCAAAATACAAAGTTAATCCATATACCACTTCATTAAAAGTATACACAAATCTCGATCCAACCAAACAAGATGCTGTAAATCGTGTACTAAGTGGTGAAGCTTATACTTGGATTAATGATGTAGTCCAATGCGGAGTTGCCGTTATGGATACGGAAACAGGTAAAATTCTTGCTATTGGGGCTGGACGAGACATTGGAAAGCGTGCCAGCAAACAAATAGATAACTGGAATTACGCCACTGATAACAAACGTCAACCTGGTTCATCAGCAAAACCATTATTCGACTATGGTCCAGGTATCGAATATAACAACTGGTCTACTTACACATTGTTTGACGACTCACCATATCAATATTCATCAGGGCAATCAATTAAAAACTGGGATGGTGGATACTATGGAACCATCACTCTAAGACGTGCACTTGCAACATCACGTAACATTCCAGCCTTAAAAGCATTTCAACAAGTTGATAATAAAAAAATTGTAGAATTTGTTACAAATCTAGGAATTGAACCAGAATTATCTGGCGGTAAAGCCCATGAAGCTCATTCAATAGGAGCCTTCGATGGAGTTTCACCATTAGATATGGCCGCTGCTTATTCTGCTTTTGCTAATGGTGGTTATTACAACGAACCATATAGTGTTTCAAAAATTATTAATAGAACAACTGGTGAAACTCACGAACGTACCTCTGACAATTATGTTATAAAAAGAAAAGCCATGTCTGAAGCAACAGCATTTATGATTTCAGATGTTTTACAAGACGTTGCCCTAAATGGTGGTACACCAAGCAATGTTGCTGTAAAAACAGGAACGACTAACTACCCATATGACTTAATGGCTAGTAAAGGTTTACCAGATGATGCTATCAAAGACTCTTGGGCAGTTGGATACTCAACTAAAACAGCTGTCGCAATGTGGTATGGTTATGACAAAATCGATCCAGTCTATGTACTACATAACTTCCCAGACTCAAGACGAAAGGATCAAATCTTTAATGCTTTAATTAAACAAGGAGCTATGGAGTCCAATAGAGCTGCATTTAAACAACCATCCAGTGTAACAAAGGTTGCTGTTGCAATGGGATCCAATCCAGCAAAATTAGCTTCTCCAACAACAAAAAATGTTGTCTATGAATACTTTAAAACAAAATATGTTCCTACTGAATATGATGAACCACCACTTGCAACCCCATCTAATTTTAAAGCAACTTACAATAAATTAACTAATCGTGTTACTTTAAGTTGGAGCCCTGTCGCACAAAGTTCCCAAGCTAAGGAAGAATATGGTAGTTTTGGTTATAATATCTATAAAGATGGCGTCCTACTCGACTGGACAACAAAAACAAGTTATACCTTTGAAACAACGAGCCCATATTCTACATATACCGTTGTTGCAACTTATAAATCATATAGTGGTATTCAAAGTGCCGCAGCTTCGTATACTCTAAAAGAAGAAACTGAAACACCGGAACCAGAGCCATCACCTTCGCCATCACCATCTCCAGAACCAACAACATAAAAGAAGAATCAATCAAGATTCTTCTTTTTTTCTCTACAAATGTCTTTCAATTTACAATTCTTACACTCCGGTTTTACAGCCTTACAATAATACCTCCCAAATAAAACTAATTGTAGATGTCTCCTTCCCCATACTTTTTTATCAAATTTCCGCATTAATTTCTTCTCTATTGTTAGAACATCATCTTTTTGATAAGCCAATTTTAAACGTTTCGACACCCTTTCCACATGTGTATCAACAGCAATGGCTGCAACACCATAGAACTCACTTAAAAATACATTAACTGTTTTTCGCCCTATTCCAGGCAAAGCCTCTAATCTTTCTCTTTCGGTCGGAACAACACCATCGTATTCATCTACCAAAATTCGAGCAATCTCTTTAGTATAAGAAGCCTTTTTTCGAAAAGAACCAACTGGTCTAATAATATTCTCCAAATCTGAAACATCAGCTTTCTTTAATTCCTCTAAATTCTTATACCTAGAAAATATAATTGGAGTTACGGTATTTACTCTTTTATCTGTAGATTGCGCACTAAGCATTATTGCAATCAACAATTCATAATCATTATTATAATTAAGTTCACATTTTGGATCAGGAAACAAATAATCTAAATATTCTTCAATTTTACTCGTCATCATCATCAAACCAATTATAATCAATTATATCTAAATCTATATTTTCGTCGTGTTTGTTTTTAACATCATTTCGCATCTTACGATTCTTTTCCACATCCGCAGAACTCTTAATCCCAGCTTTCCCCCATTCAAATAAAATCTTATCAATATACCGTAAATTAGAAACATTATTCATAGTTGCTTCTTTTATAGCCTCTTTAATAAGTTCCTCACTAAAACCTCCATCAAGCCAAGCTTTAATAATTTCAAATTCTATTGGACTCAAAGTCCGACCAAATTCTTTCTCTATTATTTCAAAAATATTCGAATTATCATTAATAGAAGTCTTATTAACTTCATCTATCGTAATCATAGATAATTTATTATAAAATTCTTCCATAATTACAACCTCTTCCATTAATCCCTTCTCATTCTTTAAAACTTCAACTCTAATAAAATGCTTATCCGTTAAAACACCTACATAATTCATTACTTCCGTAAGTTCCATATTTAAATCACTACTAAACTTAACAGGATCAAACAAAAACTTATTCCCCATATTATATAAATACATTAAAAATATAAATTCTTCCATAGATAATTTAAAGTCTCTATAATGCTGTAAAAAATAAATTGGAATAACCATATTCCCCTGTTTAAATATTTCTATTAACTTCGAACTTTTCATCATTATCATCTCCATTAATGTTCATATTATATCATAAACTAAGAAAAAAAGATAGAACCACTATCTATACTTACTTTCGATATATTCTATAATTCTATCCTTCTCATTCTTAAGTCTTCTATATAATATTTCTTTTTCCAAATCACTATATATATCTTTAATATAGCTACCTGGCTCTCTATTCAACAATTCCATAATCTCTTGACTAGTAATCAAAATATCCTTTTTACTTTGAATAGCTAAATTATTATATGCTTCTGTAATATTTTTAATATCTAAACCTTTAATTTCTCCTGCAACACTATTTGCATATAAGCCATATTTATATAATACATATGGATCTAAATTATTATGACTCATTGCCTCTTTAACAGCCTTTATAAGCTCCTTTTCATTACTAGAGAAAGGATATACATCCAATGCATCTAACACAGTCCAAACACCAATTAAACTACTAGTACACTTAACTTTAGGTAAATTAGGTAATTTTAATTGTTTATCTAATCCCAATGCTAATAAAAGTTCAATCCCTCTATCCGCTTGTGGACTAGAAAAAATTTTATCTAATTCTTCCTTTTTGCGGTTAATAGACAAAGTATCTAATAAATAGCTTTGCTCTTTTATCGCTTCAATAACCTCTATATCTAACTTAAAATCTAAAATAGTCGCAAATCTTACAGCTCTAAGGATTCGTAAAACATCCTCTTCAAACCTAATTCTTGCATCACCAACTGTCCTAATCACCCTTTTTTCTAAGTCCTCTCGTCCATTAAGCAAGTCTACTATTTCTCCATTCTTATCCATACAAATAGTATTAATAGTAAAATCTCTGCGCAATAAATCTTCATATAAATTATCTATATACTTAATACTTGCCGGTCTCCTATTATCAACATAACCAATTTCCTTTCGGAATGTTGTTATTTCAAATCTTACACCTTTCATCATTACTGTAACTGAACCATAATCCTCACTAGGTAAACAGCTATCTGCAAATATTTCTTTAATCTCTTTAGGGGTTGCATTCGTTGTAATATCAATATCATTAGAGTCTATGCCTAATATATTATCTCTAACAAATCCACCTACAATATAAGCTAAGAACCCATGAGAACAAATTTCCTCAATTACTTTTAAAGCAACTTCCTTCAATGATATCACCACCTTGTATTATCTCTTACTCCTAAATATATTATACCATATCAAAAGAAAAGAACCTACTTATAGGTTCTTTTTTAACTAAATTTAATATTAGTTTACAGCGTCTTTTAATGCTGTACCAGCTTTGAAAGTAACAGCTTTTCTAGCATCGATCTTAACAACTTCACCAGTTCTTGGATTACGTCCTTCACGAGCAGCTCTTTCAGAAACAGCAAAAGTTCCAAAACCAACTAGTGGTACTTTATCTCCTTTAACTAGTGCTTCTGTAATAGCAGCGAATGTAGCATCGATAGCTTTTGTAGCATCAGCTTTAGTTAATCCAGCAGCTTCAGCAACAGCTTCTACTAATTCAACTTTTTTCATACTAAATTTACCTCCCTATTTTTAATTAAGCATTATGTTATGCTTACATATTAAAATTACCATACTTTATAGACAAATGCAAGTAATATCAACAACATTTTATTATTTTAAACAAGAACAAAAGAATAAAATAAATTTATTTATCTTAGACGTCGCCACCTAAGTTTTTCTGTTTTGGTAAACCCAAATTTTTGTTCCAAATACTTTTTCTTTTTATGGCCATATATATTACATATTTAACTACTTAAATAATATATTTTTTTTCTATTGTAATCTCAACCTATCACAAAAAAGAAGAATTTATTTTCTTCTTCTATAAATCACAATTACTTTTTTAGTTTCTTGTTAATGGCTTCCAATAATTGAATAATATGTCCTATAGCGAAAATAAACAAACACAATATTAAACCACAAAACCAAATAAACAACATTAACGAAAAATTAAACTCTGTTGTTAGACAAGTTCCTGAGTACAAAGTAGAACTAGAACCGCAGGTTGGAAATAAATTTCCAAACAAAATTCCAACCATAAAAATAATTAAAAATACAACGACAGCAAATATCTGATAAAAATTAAAAGTTAATTTTCTTAAACTTTTATGAATCGTATTAACCTTTGGTAACTCTGTTTTTGATCTTTCAATTTCCTCAAACATATTCATATCTACTTACTCACCTTCTTAGTAGTTTTATTATCTTTCTTCTTTATTGGTTTTTTTCGACTTTTTATCTCTTTTTTCAATACCTTGTCACTTTTATCAGTCTTCTTATCATTCTCTACAATCTTAGCAACAACTTCTTTAGATTTTTCCGGAAGTTCACTAAGTTTTTCATCTAATTCAGAATCTTTATACATCTTGACAGCTTTTTCTGTTAATTCATTTGCTTCATCTACAACATCTTCAACAAAATTACTTACCACATCTTTTGCCTTATCCAATTTTTCATCTAACTTATTATCTTTAATAATATCTTGAATATCTTCCTTAATATCATTAACTTTCTCACTAACATCCTCAGATATATCACTAACTTTATTCTTTATACTATCATACTTCTCATCCAAATTATGATCTTGAACAAAATCATCTACTGTCTTCTCAATCTTCTCTTTTATTTCATCAAAACTACCATCATTATTTATTGCTATCTTCTTCTTATCTAAATACATTCCATATAAATACACATACCTTACAAACAATCCAACATAAAACGTATCTAATAATGATAGTACCGTTCCATCAAAACTAGTACTAGATATTAAATCAACCGCTAATAATGTAATCGCCAAAATTAAAATTGTACTAAAATAACCATTATTAGAAATTTCATTAAACGGCGATTTTCCTAACTCCGCATTAACCCATAATCTCGTATTACGTAATAATGTATGAAATAAATAAATTAATATTAAAATATCAATCATAAATTGTAGTAAACTAGAAAGCCCAAACGACTGAAAAACTGTAAGTAAAGATGTAACCGCTGCTAATAAGTATAAAACAATTAAAAATATATTTAAAAAATCAAAATACTTCTTCCCAGTCTTAGTCTTTAAAGCTATAAAATAAATACAAACCAATAAATACATTATATTATGATTTAAAATACTCCCAAGCATTGTAACTGGACTCAAATTATTTTTAATCGCAAAACTTTGACTAAGTAATACAATTAAAGCAATTAAACCAATAATAAAAGTCGTAATTAAATTAGGATTATTAAACCATTCAACATCATTTGTTTTTTTTACTTCCTTACTCATCATTATCCACCATCCTTTATCTTGATTATACCACAACAAATAAGCATCTTCGAAAAAGAAACTAAAATTTCTTTGAAACTTGACAATAATATGATATAATTAAAGCTGATTTGGAGGGGATACTATGTCTATGCCTACAGTTGCCTTAGTTGGAAGACCAAATGTTGGAAAAAGTACACTTTTCAACAAAATAGTTGGAAAAAAAGTTTCTATCATTGAAGATATACCTGGTGTCACAAGAGATAGAATCTACCAAGAAGCAATTTATAATAAAAAGAAATTTTATTTAGTTGATACTGGTGGAATTGATGCTACAAAAATGACTTTTAATGACGAAATAAAAATGCAAGCAGAAATTGCTATTAAAGATGCCGACGTTGTAGTATTCATTGTTGATGGAAAAGAAGGACTAACTCACAATGATTTAATTGTAAGAGATATTCTTAGAAAATCTAATAAAAGAGTAATTGTTGCCATTAATAAAATGGATGTTAAAGATGCTAAAAATAATATATATGATTTTTATGAATTAGGTTTTGATACTTATATTCCAATCAGTAGTATTCATAATACGGGTTATGTTGAATTAATGGATACTATTACCATGGATTTTCATGAACATGAAGAAGTCATTGATAATCGACTAAAATTTTCTATTATTGGTCGTCCAAATGTTGGAAAAAGTAGTCTCATGAATGCTTTACTTAATGAAGATCGCGTTGTTGTTTCAAATATCGCTGGAACTACCCGAGATTCAATTGATTCTGTTTTAAAGTATCATAATGAAGAATACGTTTTAATAGATACCGCTGGTATGCGTAAAAAAGGTAAAGTTTTTGAAGCCATCGAAAAATATAGTTTACTTCGTTCTCTAAAAGCCATTGATCGTAGTGATATTTGTCTAGTTGTAATTAATGCAGAAGAAGGAATCAAAGAACATGATAAACATATTGCTGGTTATGCTATTGAACGTGGGAAAGGTCTTATTTTTGTAGTAAACAAATGGGATACTGTAACAGACACCACAATTCAAGAATTCGAAAAATTAATGCGAGCAGAATTCCAATTTGCGACCTACGCACCTATTGTTTACTTATCTGCTCTTACAAAAAAAAGAATTCATACTTTAATGCCTGAAATTATTAAAGTTGCAGAAAATATCAAACGTGAAATAAAAACCAGTGTTATTAATAATGTCATATTAGATGCCTATCAATTAAACTTACCACCATCATATAAAGGTAAACGTTTAAAAATATATTTTACTTCTCAAACTGGAATCAAACCACCAAAATTCACATTTAGAGTTAATAGTAAGGGGTTAGTTCACTTTTCTTACGAAAGATATTTAGAAAATAAAATTAGAGAAAATTTTGACTTTACTGGTACTCCAATTACCCTACAACTTAAGAATAGAAATGGAGATGACGAGTAATGATAATTAATAACAACAATCCATCACGAGGTTTTGCAAATCAACACCGCTCATCAATCAATAATCAAAACAACACAAACAATCAACTAAATAATAGTTTTGAAAATAAGTGGAACAAAATAAAAGAATATAACGAAAATAGACCGCAATCAAAAAATATTTTTGTTAAAGACATCAAAGAACAACACTACGCTGATTCCAGTAATACTAATCAAATGAAAGATCGCACCCTTGCTCTTTTAAATGAACGTCTAAACCAAGGAACAATTTCTCTAGAAGAATTTAATAAACGCTGTGCTGACTTAGGTAAGCAGCGACTTGCTTCACAAAAAAATAACAAGTTATTTTAACAAAAATTAACCTTCTACATATAATTTAGTAGGAGGTTTTTTATGTTCGGAGATAACTTTTTTAAAAAAGTCGAAAACAAAACTAATGTTAATAAAGAGACAATCCTATCACTTGCTCAAAAACTACAAAATTCAAATATGAAAGACGAAAAAACTATAAGAGAAGTAATTAATGATATTAGTACTATGACTGGAAAACAAGTATCAAAAGAAAAAGAAGACAAAATTGTCAATACCATCTTAAAAGATAATGTTCCTACAAATATTGACAAATTATTTTAATTTTTCCGTTTTTTCTCCCCTATAATGAAAAAAATATGATACACTTATATCGATAATAGGAGGAGTAAATATGAATTGTCCTAAATGCGGTACAATCCTACAAACAAATGCAAAATTTTGTAGACGATGTGGAGCAAACGTTCAAACAGATTCAACAAATACCCACGCTGAACAATACCAATATAATTTTAACTACAGCAATAAAAGTCAACCAAAATATAATATTGATTCTCTAACCGGTCATGCCGAACAATATAATTATAGTTACAACTATAGTAATAAAGAAAAAACCGATTATAATACAAATCAATCACATCAAGAGCAATACGATTATAATTACATATATAGTAAATTTAACTACATTCCAACACAAACAGCTGGCGATGAAAAATACTTAGAAGCCTTTATTGGTCCAAGTTATAATACTATTAAAAATTCTAAATTTTCAATAGGAACATTTTTCTTTGGAATTTTCTACATCCTTTACAGAAAAATGTATTCCCTTTCTTTTGCTTACTTAGTTTTAACACTTGCTTCTTTCTTTTTACTAGGTGAATATGCAACGTTGGTAAATATAATAATTAGAATTATTATGGCATTTAAATTCAACGAATTGTATTTAGCTTATGCAGAACGTAAAGTAGAACAAATAAAACAGAGTAACTTTGATAAAACTAGTCTTGAATTATTAGATGAATGTCGCAAAAAAGGCGGTGTTTCTCTAGCCAAAGTCATTACTATAATAATCATTGGCACAATTATAATACCATTTATCCTTTTAATAATAGGCTTTATGCTACCAGAAAAATATATTAAGGAAGAAAACACTTCAAGCGATAAAGAAACTATAAATGAATTTTCTACCCCATATCAATTAAATAATTTAACTTATTCAAAGCAAACCAACCTGCTACCAATAATTGATCAAAATAACTATAAAGTATATTACTATAAATCAGATAATGCAACATGTAATATTTCTATTAAAGCTATCAATAATGACAAAAATTATACGGCATATTCTTATTTAGTAGAAAATAACAGTTATAATAATATTGACACAACCGTTTCTAATATCTTTTACTATGATGCACCAAATATTACTTGGAATGGTTTTACAGTAAAAAATTCAAATAATATAAAAGGTCTATATGCAACCACAGACAAAGAATACCTTTATACCATTACCACTGAACATGCATCACAATATGATAATAATTGTCAAATTATTTATAAACAATTATTTGATTCTACAAAATTCATAAACTAAAAGAACTTTTGTTCTTTTTTTTTATTCAAATTCATACGATTTACTGTATAAGGAGAATGTATATGGATAAACAAGAAATAATTAAAAACATAGCTAAACGCAGTGGTGGAGACATTTACCTAGGTGTCGTTGGCGCAGTAAGAACTGGTAAATCAACTTTTATAAAACGTGTTGTTGAAACTTTAATTGTCCCAAATATAGAAAATGAATACGAACAAAAACGAGCATTAGATGAAATACCACAAAGTGCAGCTGGAAAAACCATCATGACTACGGAACCAAAGTTTGTCCCAAATAATGCCGCTAAAATTAAAATAGACGATTTTAACTGCAATATTCGCTTAATTGATTGTGTTGGTTATATGATTGACAAAGCTATTGGTGCAAGTGACGAAAATGGTCCTCGTATGGTCAAAACACCATGGGTGTCGTTGAATAAGTGATACCCCAAATAAAAAATAAATAAATGCCCATAAAATAAGGGCTTAAGGCAATATTTCACTTTATTAGTTAAAGACTAATTTATAGAAAGTGAGATATTTTTTTATGAAAAAAGAGAAAATTTTTAAAAATCCCGATTTAATACCTTTGCTGATAAATTATGTAAAGGTAAATAAGGTTGTATTCCCAATTGAGAGAGTTAAGTATTTATCTAATGAAGAAGTCATAGAAATTTTAAAGGATTGTATTGATAATCAAATAATTTATAATCCTAATTATGAAATGGTAAAGAATATTACTTTATTAGAAGATAAAGATTTAAAAGAAATATATCCTCTTATAAAGGAAAGTATGGATTATATAAATTATGATTATATGAGAGATATTAAAGATTTAATTAATAGTGTTAAATCTAGAAAGAAAGGTAAAAAGTATTCTTTTGAAGAACATTTAAAGGCATTAATTCTTGCTCTACTCTCTAACCATAGATGGGGAGATAATAATATAAGAGAAAATATGGATACTATTGATAAAATATTTCATAATTATAATAAGAATTATTTAAAGATAGTTGATCCAAATATTTTAGTAAATAAATTAAGGAATATTCATTGCACTAATCCAATGATTAATAATCAAATGAAAGCATTATCAAGAAATATAATAGTATTAGAAAAAATTGAGAAAGATTATGGAAGTTTAGATAATTTTGTAAATAAAGAAACTCCTAATGACATTGCTAATATGTTTAATTCTGGTAAATATAAACTAACACAAGTTGGACGAGCTTTTGCTTATGATTATTTAAAACGAGTTGGTGTTAATACTTGTAAAAAGAGTTCACAGTTAGAAAGATTATTTGGTAGTCATAGACTAGGAATTGTAGAGAATGCTAATGCAACAGAACAACAAGTATTGAATATAATTAAAAAAATAGCAATATTAAATGATTGTGATGAAATAATAGTAGAATCAATAATACAACAATTTTGTTTATTAAGGTCCGCAAATATATGTGGAGAATATCCTAAATGTGAGAAATGCAAAATAAGAAAATATTGTAATTATAATAAAAACAATTTAAATTCAGTATGTAAGGAAAACTTACATACTGAGTAATATATTGTTTAAAAAACTATGATATTACGCATATTAATAATGTGAATTTATTTGCATCAAATATATTGTTAATTGCATCATTTTGTGATATAATGGTGCAGATGAAAGGAGAATGATGCAATTTGAGAAGATTTAATTTAATGGAAGAATATAGTAGTATTATATCTAATAGTAATATTATTAACTTGATAAGTAAAATTCATGAGTATAAAGGAAAACAATCATATTTATTAGATACTAAAAAAGACACATTAGATACTTTATTAAAAGTTGCTAAAATTCAAAGTACTTCTTCATCAAATAAAATTGAAGGTATTTATACTACTGATAAAAGAATTAATGAAATAGTAAATCAAAAATTAGAACCTAAAAATAGAAACGAAGAAGAAATTGCTGGTTATAGAGATGTATTAACTTTAATACACGAAAATTATAATTTTATTGATATTAATCAAAATACAATCTTACAATTACACAGAGATTTATATAAATATACTGGTTATAGTTATGGTGGTAAATTTAAGAATTCTCAAAACTATATAGAAGAAGAAAATGAAAAAGGAGAAAAGAAAATAAGATTTACACCACTATCTCCTGTTGAGACACCAATTGCAATTGAAGAATTGTGTAAAAATTATAATGAATTAGTTAATAATGAATCATGTGATTTACTAGTCTTAATTCCTATATTTATATTAGATTTTGTATCAATACACCCATTTAATGATGGTAATGGTAGAATGAGTAGATTACTTACTTTACTATTATTATATAAAGCAAACTATATGGTAGGAAAATATATTAGTATTGAAAAAATTATAGAAGAAACAAAAGATAGTTATTATGATACATTAGAAAAAAGTTCTCTAAATTGGCATAATAACGAAAATGACTATTCATATTTTGTAGAATATTATTTAGGAATAATATTAAATGCTTATAAGGAATTTGATTCCAGAATAAATATTGTTGAAAATAAAAAAATAACTGCTTATAAAAGAATTATAGATATATTTAAAGATAATATTATTCCAATAGATAAAGCATTTATAACAAATAAATGTCCTGATTTAAGTGAAACTACAATTGAAAGAACTTTAAATAAATTACTTAAAGAAGATAAAATTGTTAAAATCTCTGGTGGAAGATATACAAAATATAAATGGAATAATTAATTAAATAAATTATTTAAAATTTACAAATAGCTAGAATTATGAAAGGTATGTTTAATTACATATCTTTTTTTGTTGTGTAAAAACGAAAGGAGAATGATATATGAATTTAAATTACGCAATATTTAGAAGTGAACCTATTATGACTACACAAGATTTATCACAAATAGGATCACATAATAAAAGAGAAAAACAAGCTTATAATTCTAATCCAGATATTAAGTTAGAATTAAGCAAAGATAATATAGAACTTGTACCACTTGCTGAAAAGTATTTGAAAGGATTTCATACACTAACAAAAGAATATAAAAAAGAACACGAAGAAAGAATGAAAACCGAAAGGAAATCAAGAAAAAAGAAATATCACGATATGTTAAATAGTTCAAGAAATTGTGTTGCTGATGAATTAATGTTTACTGCAACTCCTGAATTTTTCAAAAATATGACAAGAGAAGATATTAATGAATGGGCTAATACTTGTATGGACTTTGTTTATAATGATTTATGTTATACAAAAGAACAAGTATTGCATAGTGTTGTTCATTTAGATGAAAAAACGCCACATATACATTGTGTTGTTGTTCCTCTTGTTAAAAAAATAGATAATAGAACAAATACTGAGCGATATACAATATCTAAAAAACAATATATTAAAGATAAAATACACCTATCACAATTACAAGACTTATATCATAAAAGACTAACTGAAAAAGGATATGATTTAGAACGTGGTATTAAAGGTAGTGATAATAAACACATTAAAATTAAAGAATATAAACGAGTAACTAAAAAATTAAATCAAGAATTAAATGTTAAAAATGATAGACTTGATAAGGCTGTTAATGACTTTGAAGATAAAATGAAATCAACTAAAAATATTCTTTTTGATAAAGAATATGTGAAAGTTAAAAAAGAAACTTTTGATAGTATGAATAATGTTATTAAAGAATCTAAAAAAGTTATGGAAATGCAACCAAAACTACAAACTATATTTAATGAAGTAGATAATTATACTAATAGCTATAAATCATTAGAAAAAGAAAATAAAAAGTATGAAAAAGAGATTACTAAACTTAAAAAAGATAATAAATATTTAGACCAAGAAAACAAAAGTTTAATGGATAGATTAAATTATATATTTCAATTATTAAAGAAATTTTTAAGAAAACTATTACAACGAGGTAATGAATATACCAAAGATGAAACTGCCGATGCAATTAAGGACTACTATGATAATGAAGTATTTGATATGCATGATGTTATTGGTATATCAAGAGGAACTACTAAACAAGATGAATTATATGATTATGTAGTTGCACCTGACTATTATAAGGAAAGAGTTAGAAACTATGAAGAAGAGTATGATAAAGACGATTTTGAATTAAGTATGTAAAATTATTAAAAAACTTTTGATTTTTTTATTTGTTAGAGTGATAAATATTAAGACAGAAAACGAGATTAAATATATCTAATGTGTCTTTAGCAAGACATTATAGTAAAGTTTAATCTCCCATCTGGTCTTTTAAATAAAGTTGCTTAAAACGGCTAAAATGAAAGGAGAATGTATATGTTATTAAGTGATAATACAAAAAAAATTGTTGATTTAATACATCAATTTGATAATTTAAGTAATATTGATAAAGTAAGATTAGCAATATATTTATTAGAAAATAAAAATTTTAGTTTAGATTTCAATGTAAGAGATATGATTATTTTATTAAAACAAATTTTAAGTATATTAGATCCAAGTTATGCAAAAGTAATAACTAATTTTAGTAAATATAAACATTTATTATTCTTTTCAGCCAAGTATTTAGAACTTACTGAAAAAGAAAAAAAGCATTTCTCTATTGAAATGATATTTAATATTTATGAAACAGATTTTAAAGATAAAATTATTAACGAAGAAATAAATAAACATTTATTAGTATATGATTATAGTTATTCTCTACTGAATAATGAGTAAAAAAAATCCCTAATAGACATTATTAGGGATTTTTTGAATTAAACCTATATACTCATTAATCAAGTACACACTCAATAATATATCTAGGTCTCGCTTTAGTTTCCTTATATATTTTACCAATATATTCTCCAATCACACCAAGACATAGAGTTTGAATACCACCTATTAACCAAATTGAACAAACAATAAACGTCCAACCAGATACCGTATTACCAATTAATTTCATAATAACAGAATAAATCAAAACTACAAAACTAAGTATTAAAATAATAAAACCGATTGAAGTAATCATTCTTAAAGGTTTTATACTAAATGAAGTTATTCCATCAATAGCAAACGCTAACATTTTCTTTAACGGATATTTAGATTCACCTGCTACTCTTTCGCTTCGCTCGTAGTAAGCTATATCAGTTTTATATCCAACTTGAGGAACTATACCTCTTAAGAATAAATTAACTTCTTTAAACTCACTTAAACCTTCTAAAGCTCTTTTACTCATTAAACGACAGTCTGCATGATTAAATACAACTTCAACGCCCATAATGTTCATTAATTTATAAAAAGCTTCTGCAGTAAACTTTTTAAAAAACGTATCTTTTTTTCTTGAACTTCTAACACCATAAACAACATCAGCACCGGCATTATATTTTTTTATCATATCATCCATTACATTAATATCATCTTGTAAATCAGCATCCATACTAATACAGATATCTGCATGATTTTTTGCATACATTAAACCTGCAAGCAAGGCATTTTGATGTCCTCTGTTTCTAGTTAAATTAATTCCTACGTACATATGATTTTCTTTATGTATCTTAGTTATAATTTCCCACGTTTTATCCTTAGAACCGTCATTAACTAAAACCACTTTACTATTTTCACTAATTAAACCTTCTTCCATTAAACTACTCATTTTTTTATCAAGTTCTTTTTTTGTTAGTGGTAGTGCTTCTTCTTCGTTATAACAAGGTATAACTAAATTTAATACTAAATTATTTTTCTTCATTTACTTCTTCCTTCTTTCTAAATAACACTATAACTTCCATGCCTAGTGTTAATATCATTATTGTCATATATTCTAGATAAGTATAAATTCCTCGTTCTTCATTATTTACTACTTCAAACATCAAATCGCCAGTTTCTTCTTTTTCATTCACTTCTAAAATACCATTCGGATAATAATCAAATTTTTCTTTATATGCGATATAAACTTCTAAATCACTTGCACTATCCGAACTTAATCTTACAGTATAACTACCACCTTCATAAGTTTTATCTAAATAAAAATCTGTATATTTTTTATCTTTCAAATCATTTTTTTTAAAGTCTTTTTCATACACAACTTCATTTTTAGTTATTAACTCCAACTTATAAGTTGCATCATCTATTTCATTAACTTTAAATTTTAATCTTATTTTATTAAAATTATCATATAAATCTACTGTTTGGGTGATAACCGCTTCTTTATTTAAAGAAATATACTTAACCTTGGTTACACTGTCTTTTGCTACTATATTTTCTTTATAACTAATACCTGTATATTTATTAAAACTAAAAGCGAATAATGCTAAAGTTAAGACTAGTATAATACATTTAAAATATTTATAAAATTTGAATTTCTCATAATTGGTATTTAAAGTATCATAAGAACATGTACCTATTAGTATTAACCACGGTAAGAATGATAAACCATATCGTGGACATACTTCCCAAACAAGATAGAAAAATACTGCTCCAAACAAGCTAATTGCTATAATTGATTTCTTACCACTTTTATAAATATTAATAAGAGATATTATTGCCATAAACATAACTACTATTTTAGAGAACTGTAATAAATAATTTATAACAATATTTTTATCTTCCAATAAATAAGAATAAGACGGATTAAAGTCATTAACTAATTCTAAATATTTTTGATAACTATAATCTCCTTTACCCCAAACAGAAACTAATTTAACTACTAATAATTTCACTGTTCCAAATGGACCTAAATCACTCAATCTGTTTTTTATTTCTTTAATATTTAAATCTGTTCTTTCTGAAACGTTTGAAGCACTACTACTTAGATTATAATCATCTTGGGAATAATATCCATAACTTTTTTCATTAACTCCCATCATAATCCAATGTGTCATTGGAAATTCTTTATCAACATTAACATTTGTGAAAAATTTATTCTCAATAGTACAAATACAAGTTATTGTTAATATTGCCCCAATTATTATTGGTGCAAACTTCTTTAACACTATTAATGTCTTTTTAGTAAATATTAAATATACAAAATACGCTACTAGTATAAATATTGCAACAGCCCTTATCTTATAACCAATTATTGCAATGATACCGATTAATGAGCCATATAGAACGTTAGATTTTAAATTTTTTTCGTCTTTTGTTTTAACTATTAAATAAATTAAAATACTGGCAAATGGTAACATTAATACATCTGTATAGTAATATGATACATATAAATAAAAGATTGGAGATAATACACATATAAATAAACTTAATAAGCCTTTATTGAGATCCCAAACTTTATTAACAGTTTTATAAGTAAATAATGACATAACAGAAATACATATTGTACTTAGTAAAGAAAATAAAATTTGATTGCTAATAGGAATAATCTTTTGTAACCCATATAAAATAATTAATAAAAATCTATTATTAGGATAAACAGAATAGTAAACATTATTTAATATCGAACCCGTATCATTTAAACTATTTATTTCGGTTAAAATATGTATTAAATCAACTTGAGGAATACTACTAATTACAAAAGTACTTATAAGTAATAAGACAAATTGCAATCCTAATAAGATACCTACTATTATTTTCTTTTTCTTATCATCAAGTTTGATAATAACCTTATATAATTTAATTAATAAAAGTAAATATACGATTGAACCAACAATTAAAACTAATGGATTTAAATAATCATAACTACGATTAATATAGAAAAATATCGCTCCTATTAAAGAAATAGAAAAACATATTATGGTAAAAATTAACAAGAATTTATTAACAAAATTAAACATTTTATTTACTAGATTTTTCATAACTATCCTTCTTAAAAACTATTAATTTACTTAATAAATAGTTTCCTACAATTACTAATATCTGACTTACCAGTTTAAATATTTTATCATTACCTTTTAATATAGTTACAAACAAAAACATTATTACCATATCAAGTAAAAGTGTTGATACTCTTGCACCAGTAAAAGTAATAAATTCTTTAAATTTATTTTCATTTTTACTATTAAATACAAATGCTCTATTTGTAAAATACGCAAATAAAACTCCAGCTATCCACGAAAAAAGATTTGCTATTTGTAACTCCACACTAACATTAGGATTTAATATAGTCAAACTCAACATATAATAAACAATTAAACTAATTAATGTAGTCAGACCCCCAAAGATTAAATAATTAATAATTTCCTTATATTTTTGATACAATTCTTTCACATACATCACCACCAATAAATCTACATAATAATATTTTATCATATATTTCTATAAATAACTATTTTAACCTTTAAAAATAGCATCATATTTTTTATAATAATCATTATAGTTCCAATCTACTTGATGAAAATAAAAAGACAACTGTTTTTTATCAATTTCACTATGGGGCAAAAATATATTATATAAATTACTTTTGCAATTACTTATTACCTTAATATAAACTTTTTCTATTTCTATAATATCTTTAGAATTGCTTAAACTTTTTGATTCTAAAAATAAATTTGATTTTGTAATGAATGATGAATATTATTTGTGTCTTGTTTAGCATAATAGCGAGTATTATAAACTAAATTTGCTAAAAACATTTTCTTAAAACCATTTAAAAATATTTCTGGACATTCATGAAAATCGGCAACAACAAATAGTTCTTTATTATAGTTATTTTTTAAAGTTTGTTCTAATATAATTAGAAGCTCATTATGATTTATTGTATAAGTATCCCTAATATAACCAATATACTTATCTAATGTAGATACAAAATTTTCTTCTAAAGTAATTTGATTTTTTTCATAAACTAATTTAGAATTTAATTTTATAGTATCTTTTTTTATTTTTTTAACAAGTTTATATAATACTTCTAAACTTAATAATTTATATACTTCACCACTGCAACTATAAATCCACAATAGCGAGTGTTTCTTCATTCACTTTATTTGTATTGTGTCTTTCTTCAAGTAATCTCTTTGCATTTAAATTTTCCTTTCAATAGTTTTATTTTTACTGCAATTAAATTATAACACAAATCAGCAAAAAATAGTCTTGAAATAAGCAAATTCTTAATATTTTTATTTTAAATGGGAAAATTATTATAGGTGGTAGCTATGATAGATTTTCAAAGATTAAAAGCTGTCTCTTATA
>X371_Linnaeus_Two_toed_Sloth__coassemble_814_pt1 | contig 46926 bp, 46 predicted proteins | sample X371_Linnaeus_Two_toed_Sloth__metabat2_low_PE_006 | metagenome-assembled genome bin X371_Linnaeus_Two_toed_Sloth
GTGATACTAAGGCGGCTGATAAAGAGGTTATGCCATTTGATGAGAGTATTTCTAAATATGGTGTAGATTATGCCAAAAGATTAAATAAAAAATATGGAAAAGATTTATTTTATTTTATTTATCGTAAGAGGCATTGGAATGAGAATGAAGGGCAATTTTTAGGATATGAGAGAAAAAGAGGTGCTTTAATTCAATTTAATAGAATATTGCTAGGAAAGATTGATGATAAATATAATAAAGATTATTTCAATGTTAATATGTTATATAATAGCAATTTAGGTATTAAATATGTTATTACATTAGATACAGATACAAGATTAGTTCTAAATTCGGCACTTAATTTGATTGGTTGTATGGCTCATCCAATGAATAAGCCAGTGCTTAACAAAGAGGGAACTAAGGTTATTAAAGGTTATGGGTTGATGCAGCCTAGAGTTAGTGTTGATATAGAGGCTACTAATAAAAGTTTATATAGTCAAATATTTGCAGGAATTGGTGGCTTTGATACATATAGTGCGATTGTACCTAATGTTTATCAGGATTCGTTTGCCGAGGGAAGTTTTATTGGTAAAGGAATTTATGATGTTGAGGTATTTGATAAAGTTCTTGATGGAACCTTCCCAGATAATTTGATTTTGTCTCATGATTTATTAGAAGGAAATTACTTAAGATGTGGATATGTTTCTGATATTGAATTGATTGATGATTTTCCTTCAAAATTTTTGATTGATACTTCAAGACAGCATCGTTGGGCACGAGGGGATGTCCAAATTGTTTCTTGGCTTTTTAATAGAGTAAAGAATAATAAAGGTGAAAAAGTAAAGAATCCAGTTAACATGCTTGGAAAATGGAAAATATTTGATAATATTGTGAGAATGTTTTTACATCCGATGTTATTAATTATATTACTTTGTGCAGTTTTGCTTAAAAATGTATCACCAATCATTTGGATTGGCTTTGTATTACTAGAAATAGCAATACCAATTATTTTCTTTTTACAAAGTATTATGCATAGAGAGGGAAAAGATAAAACGACGGTTTATTATAAAAATTTATTCTTTGGTGGTAAAAGTTTATTACTTAGGTCTTATATTGTTTTAGCGACCCTTCCTTTTTATACTAAGCTTTATATGGATGCATTTTTTAGAACAATGTATCGATTATTGATTAGTCATAAGAATTTACTTAATTGGATTACAGCGGAAGACGCTGAAAAATTAGTTAGTAATGATTTTAAAGGGTATATTAGAAACTTTACTTTTAATATTATTCTAGGATTAATTTTATGTTTAACAACAATCGTTACAGGTAACTACGGTGCTTTAGTGATTGGATTAGTCTTTTTGTCAGCTCCAGTTGTTGTATATTTAGTTAGTAAGGATATTGAGCATGATAGAGTTGAGTTGAAAGATAAGAAAGTTGAAGAAATAAAAGAGCTTGCTTATAATACGTGGATGTATTTTAAGGACAATTTGAAGGCAGAATATTACTATTTAATCCCAGATAATTATCAAGAGAATAGAGAACAAAAGTTGGATTTAAGAGCTTCACCTACAGCAATAGGATTTTCGATGGTTAGTGTTGTTGGGGCTTTTGAACTTGAATTTATTGAAGAAGAGGAAGCGATTAAATTACTTAGAGGGATAATTGAAACGGTTGATTCTTTAGAAAAATGGTATGGTCATCTATATAATTGGTATGATATTAATACTAAGAAAGTAATGCATCCAGGTTTTGTGTCGACCGTTGATTCTGGTAATTTTGTATCAAGTTTGATTGTAGTGCGAGAATTTTTGGAAAAACACGAAGCTGATGATTTAGTAAAACTTTGCGATAAGTTAATTAAAAATACTAATTTTAAGAAACTTTATACTAAAAAAGAAGTTTTCAGTATTGGATATGATTCTTCTGAAGGAAGACAATCGATTTATAATTATAATAAGTTCGCAAGTGAATCAAGACTTTCTAGTTATTTAGCGATTTGTTTGGGAGATGCACCAAGTAAGCATTGGTTTTGTTTGGATAAATCACTTACGACACATAAAGGGCGTAAAGGATTGATATCATGGTCTGGTACTTCATTTGAATACTATATGCCATTATTATTTATGAAAAATTATCCTAATACTTTATTAGATGAAAGTTACCATTTTGCTCATTTTTGTCAAAAAGATTATATCGATAGTGTATCTCATAAGTTACCTTGGGGTATTAGTGAATCAGCTTATAATGAGTTGGATAATTCACTTAATTATAAGTATAAAGCCTTTTCAACTCCATATTTGAAAGCTAAGGAAGATAAGGAAAATCGAATTGTTATTTCCCCTTATGCATCACTTATGGCTATGGAGTTGTTTCCTGAAGACGTCTATGAAAATATTAGTAAATTTAAAGCCTTGGATATGTTTGGAAAGTATGGGATGTATGAAGCTTATGATTATGATAATAAGGGTGTAGTTCAAGCATACTTTGCACATCACCAAGGAATGACTTTAGCAGGAATAGTTAATTATTTGAAACCAGATGCAATTAAAAACTATTTCCATGAAAATGTTAATATTAAAACATTTGAAGTTTTATTAAAAGAAAAGGTACAGGTTAAGACTAGTATTGATCTTAAGATGGCAAGATATAAAAAATATAATTATGAAAAAGAGAAAATTGAAAATGATATTAGGTATTTTAATTATATTTCTTATATGCCAGAGGTTTCAGTACTATCAAATAAAAAGTATTGTTTGTTGATGAATGATCGAGGTAATAGTTTTTCTCGTTATAGGACGTTGCAATTAAATAGATATCGTAAAGTTACGGAACAAGATTATGGTATTTTTATGTTTGCAAAAGATTTAGATACAAATTATGTTTGGAGTAATACTTATGCGCCGATTAATAAGAATCCTGATAAATATGAAGTTGTTTTTGCGTCGGATAGAATTAAGTATTATCGAACTGATGGTAATATTACAACAAAGACAGAGATTATAGTTGCGAAGGATCATCATGCTGAAATTAGAAAGGTAACTTTTAAGAATGAGAGTGATGAAGTTAAGAGGCTACAATTAACTACTTATACAGAGCCAATTCTTGCGGAGAATATGGCAGACGTTTCACATAAAGCCTTTAGTAATATGTTTATTCATTCAGTTTATGATAAAAGAAGCAATTCTTTAATTGTTAGAAGAAAGAGTCGTGGAGAGGCTAATATTAGTAGTTATATGGTTAATAGATTAGTAATTGCTAATCCAAAAGATGAATTTAGTTTTGAGACTGAACGAAGTAATTTTATTGGCAGAAATAAGGTTATTGGAGAAGCAGAGGCTTTGAATAAAACATTAAGTAATTATGCAGGTGATAATTTAGATCCAGTAATGAGTCTTAGAAATAGTATAGAAATTGCTCCAAATAGTAGTGAGACTGTTTACTTAGTTGTGGGGTTTGGTCGTAGTAAGGAACAAATTCAAGATATTATAAAAGCTTACAATACAGAAAAGCAAATGGATAAGGCATTTAAGTTTGCAACACTTATGAATGTTATTAATACGAAAAACTTAAATATTACTGGTGAAGATATGCGAATGTATAACATTATGCTGAATTACTTATATCAAACAACAAAGTTATCAGTTACGGAAGAGAGAATGGATTATTTAAGAAAGAATGCTTTAGGACAATCCGGGCTTTGGAAGTTTGGTGTTAGTGGTGATCGACCAATTATTTCAGTAGAAATTTCTGATATTAGTGATATGGGATTTGTTTTGGATATTTTAAAAGCATTTGAATATTATAAAAATAATTCAATATTTGTAGATATTGTTATTATAAATAATGAATCTAGTCAGTATGCTAAAATTATTAAAAAAGAAATTGACGAAGAAATGTATCGTATGTATACACTTAATAGTTTTTATCATACGCCGGGATCTATTACGGTAATTGATAGTAGTGATATTTCGCGCGAAGAGAGAAGTCTTTTAAATATTGTACCAAGACTTAAATTTGTTATTAATAATCATATGACTTTAAAGGATGCAGTTTTAGAATTACAAGCAAAAAATAAAATTAGTGATTATAGTTCAGCACCAATTGAGGATTCGCAAGCCATCAGTACTATGGAAAAGTTAAAATTTGATAATGGTTTTGGTGGGTTTAAAAACAATGGTCGAGAATATGTGATTTATAATAAAAATACACCGGCTCCTTGGGTTAATGTTATTGCGAATAAGAGGTTTGGAACAATTGTAACAAATAATGGTTGTGGATTTACTTATGCATATAATTCAGGAGAATTTAAGATTACTTCTTGGACTAACGAAATGGTTGTTAATGATAAATCTGAAGGTTTTAAATTTAATGGTAAAGTTTTTGATCCAACTAAATGTAGTCATGGCTTTGGTTATAGTATTTTAGAGAGTGAAACAGATGATTTAAAAAAGGAAGTTACAGAATTCGTAGCTTTAGAAGATACAGTTAAGATTTATCTAGTTAAGTTAACTAATAAATTAAAGAATCAAAATAATATTAAAACAACTTTTTGGATAAATCCAACGTTTGGTAATTTTGAAGAAAAAACAGCACGTCATATATTAAGTGAGTTCATGGGAAATGACAATTATGTTAAAATGCGAAATGTTTACAGTATTAATTTTAGTGATGTTAATGTGTTTATGTCTTCTTCAGAAAAGATAACAGTAGCTGTTTGTGATAAAATTTTAACAAAAAGTTTTGATATTGATGTGACACTTGCACCTTTAGAAGAGAAAACGATGGTTTTTGTTTTGGGTTCTGGTATGAGTGATAATGAGAACTTAGAATTAATAAAAAAATATACTAATGTTGAAAATGCTAGTAGAGAATTACGAAAAGTAAAAGAAGATTGGCGCAAGACGTTAGGAACTATTGAGATTAAAACAGAAGATAAAAGTTTTGATTATATGGTTAATGGTTGGTATTTGTATCAGACTCTTTCGTCAAGAATTATGGCAAAAGCTGGCTTTTATCAAGTAAGTGGCGCCTTTGGTTATCGTGATCAATTACAAGACTCGATGAATATCGCAATGATTAAACCTGATATTGCAAGAAATCAAATTTTAATTAACGCTGCTCATCAATTTCCGGAAGGAGATGTTCTTCATTGGTGGCATGAAAAAAATAAATTTGGTTTACGTAGTCGTTATAAAGATGATTATTTATGGTTAGTTTATGCAACTATTTATTACGTTAATGTTACTGGTGATACTTCTATTTTGGGTGAAAAGGTACCATATTTAGTGGGAGATAAATTAAGTGATTATGAACATGAAAAAGGTATTACATTTAGTTATGCTGAAGAAAAAGAAACTTTAGTTGAGCATTTGGTTAAATCTCTTCAATTATCAATGCATTCATTAGGTAGACATAAATTACCACTTATGGGTGGTGGTGATTGGAATGACGGAATGAATAAGGTTGGTATAAAAGGAAAAGGTGAAAGTGTATGGCTTGGATTTTTCCTATATCAAGTGATAGATGATTTTGTTAAAATGATGAGAAAATATGATAAAAAATTTACAACAGAGGAGTATACACATTTTAATGAAAAGCTTAATGAGGCTTTGAATAAAAAAGCTTGGGATGGGGAATATTATTTAAGAGCTTACTTTGATAATGGAGATAAACTTGGTAGTCACGAAAATAGTGAATGTAAAATTGATCTTATTTCACAAAGTTTTTCTATTTTGAGCGGAGTAGCTCCAAAAAATAGAATTCAAAAAGTAATTAATGCAGTTGAAGAAAAACTGGTTGACGACAAGAGTAGAATTATTAAATTATTAACACCACCGTTCGAAAAATCCTTAAATAATCCAGGGTATATTATGAACTATCCAAAGGGTATTCGTGAAAATGGTGGACAATATACACATTCAGTTGCATGGTATTTAATGGCATTAATAAAATCTGGGTATGGTGATCGTGCCTACCGTTACTATCAAATGATTAATCCAATTAACCGTAGTATGACAAGTGAGTTAGTTAATTCTTATAAAGTAGAGCCATATGTTATAGCAGCAGATATTTATTCGGCAGATAATCATCCAGGTATGGGTGGTTGGACTTGGTATACTGGATCTGCGGGTTGGTTTTATAGAGTAGGAATTACGGAAATTATTGGTTTAAAAAAACAGGGTGAAGTACTTTATATTGAGCCGGCAATGCCAGTTGCTTGGGAAAGATTTGAAGTCGTTTACCATTATATGGATACGATTTATGAGATTGAAGTGAAAAAAGCTAAAAAGGATACAATTATAGTTGATGGTAAGAGTAGTGATGGGAATTGCTTTAAACTTGTCAATGATGGTCAAAATCATAAAGTAGTAGTACATGTAAGATAGGAAATATTTCCTATCTTTTTGTATAAATAGACTTATTTAGGATAGACTAGGATTGAGGAGGAAAAATATGAATTATGAAAGTGTACCTACCAATATTTTAACTGGTAAGGATTTAGATTATTTAACCGATATGTTTGAGTGGAATTATGAGGCTTTGAAGAAAACAGATTTTGCTTTGGATATGGTTGATGATCAGGATATTATAACTGTCTTGGATAAAGGATGCAGTTTATTTGATGAAAATTTGGAAGCAACTTTAAATATTTTAGAAAGTAGAGGTGGAGCAAATGAATAATCAAATAGCAAATCCTAAAGTTGAAGTTAAGACGGGAATTGGGTTAAATGAGAAAGATTATATTACTTGTTTAAATACAACTTTAAAAGAAATGACGAAAAATTATGCCATTGCGATGACTGAAGCTAGTAATCAAAGTTTATATGAGGTTTATAGTAATATTTTCACAAAACTTAGTAATTTACAAAGAGAAGTCTATGAAGTAATGTTTAGAAAAGGTTGGTATGTTTTAGAAAGTAGCGAAGTAACAAAGATTGATACTAAATACCAGACTTTACAGAAAGAATATAGTGATTTAAATAATTAAGAAGCAGCGATGCTTCTTTTCTTTGTGATAAAATAGTGATATAATGAGAGATATAATGGAGGGCTTATGATAAAATTTGATTTTAAAACTATGACAGATAAATTTGTTGATAAAGATAGATATAAAGAATTAATGCAGAGAAAGGAGGAAATATATTCAAAGTTTAATCAAGAGTATATGACAGGTTGGACTAGAAGAATTAGTGATCAAGAAGTGCAGAAGATAAAAAGAGTAGCGGCTTCAGTTTCTAAGCATTCGAATTGTTTGGTAGTTATTGGAATTGGTGGTTCTTTCCTAGGCAGTTATGCTGTAAGGGAAATGCTGGGTAGTTATTTTAAAAAAGATAAAATGGAGATAATTTACGCCGGAACAACTTTGTCTAGTAAATATATGAAAGAATTATTAGAATATTTAGAGGATCGTGATTTTTCTATTAATGTTATCAGTAAAAGTGGAACTACAATGGAGACAACTATTACTTATAAAATGATTTTTAAGTTAATGGAAAGTAAGTATAGTGGCGAAGAACTTCGTAAAAGAATTATAATTACAACTGATAAAAAAAACGGTAGCTTAAGAAAGAAAGTTGAAGAGTGTGGCTATGAGTCATTTGAAATACCTGACGACATTGGTGGAAGATACTCAATAATGACAGCTGCTCATTTATTTCCGTTAGCGTTTTCTATTGATTTAGATGATTTTATTGCGGGATATTATGAAGGAGAAAAATATCGAGAAGAGGCATTTGAATATGCAGTCAATAGACTTTGCTTAAATGCTGCTGGTAAAGTGGTGGAAAACTATGTTACTTATGAGACCAGTATGTATTATTTTACTGAATGGTTGAAACAATTGTATGGAGAGAGTGAAGGAAAAGCAGGAAAAGGTATTTTTCCAGTTTCTACTGTTCATACAAGGGATTTACATTCTTTAGGACAGTTTGTTCAAGAAGGAAATAAGATTATGTTTGAAACATTTATGAAAGTAGCAGAAGCTGAGAAATTTATTTATGATAATAAGGATTTGCATGATATTAATAATGTTGTTTTAGATTCCGTTAGAAAAGCTCATTTTAGTGGTGATGTTCCATCGATTTTAATTGAAATTAGTAAGATTAGTGAAAAAAACATCGGAAGTCTTATGTATTTCTTTATGTTGGGAGCGGCTTTTAGTGGTTATTTATTCTCAATTAATCCATTTGATCAACCAGGAGTGGAGGTTTATAAAAAGGAAGTTAGAGAGAACTTAGAGGTATTATAATGAAGAAGAAAGCAGTAATTATTTCTTTAATTTTACTTATTTTATTTGGCGTTTGGACGATTTTGATGTATTTTGGATTATTATCGGGGTTTGATACTTTTATTTATAATTTTATTAGAAGTTTAAAAAGTGATTTTTTTGATACTTATTTTGTGTTTATTACAAAATTTGGTAATGAGAGTACAATTATATTATTTGTAGTTGTCGCCGTGTTACTTCTTAAGAATAAGTGGCGGATGATGATGTTGGAAATTCCTATAATTTCAGTTGTTTCTAATCAGGTAATTAAGTATATTATTAGGAGAGATCGACCTAGTGTTTTGAAATTAATTAAGCAAGGGGGCTATTCTTATCCGAGTGGTCACTCGATGATTGCGGTAGCAGTTTATGGTTTGCTTATATATTTTGTACTAAAAAAAGTGAAAAATAAGAGTTGGAAGTATGGACTTAGTTTTTTACTTGTGGTATTAATAGTATCAATAGGGGTTAGTAGAATATATGTTGGAGTACATTATGCTAGTGATGTTCTAGGAGGGTTCATTTTAGCAATGGCAGAATTGTTGTTACTTATAAATTTTACAAAACAGGCATAGGGGGAATTAATATGTATAAGATGGTTGTTTGTGATTTTTTTGGAACGTTAATTAATTCAGAAGAAGCAATCCCTTTATCAACAATGATTGAATTAGATAGAATTAGAAAAGAAGGGATAATATTTTGTATTGTAACTAGCAAAAGTTTAAAGGTAGTTGCAGAATATAATAGAGATTTTCCTTTTATTGATTATATAGTAGCTTTTAATGGTAGCTATGTTTATGATATGAATAAGCATAAGGTAATTTATGATAAAGGATTAAATGCAACAAAATTTAAAAAAATTTGTAAATTGTTTGAAAAAAGAGATATGTGTTTTTATACATTGGATGCTTGTAATTATACAGGGAAGTATAGAGATAATGATTATAGTGAAATGGTATTTGATGTTGATGAATTTATTGAAGAAAAGAAAAATGATATTTATAAGGTAAAAGTTTTTTTTGAGGAAAGGCAAGCCTTGAATGAAGCTGTTAAATTATTGGAAAATGACGATAAGCTTAGTTATTATGTAAAGAAGCAAGGACATGTTTGGGTATTAGAAATTTATAATGGTTTAAATAGTAAATTTACTGGTATTAAAAAAATACTTGATCGAAGAAAATTAAAATTAGAAGATGTTTTAACAATTTGTTCTTCTGAATCTAGTTATTTGCTAGCTAAAAAGAGTGGGAATTGTTATGTAATGGAGAATGGTGATATAAGATTAAAGAAAATAGTGAAAAATTTAACCAGCTCTAATGAAGAAAAAGGGGTAGAAAAGGTTATAAAGAAAAATTTTAAATCTGCTTAAGGCGGATTTTTTCTTTTCTAAATTGATTTTTATTTAGGCTTGGTATATACTTTTTATAGAATATGAAAGTGGGTGGAGTGATGAACTGTAAGAAATGTGGTCATCCATTGAATGGTGAGACTGTTTGTCCTAAATGTGGAACATCAATTGGCTATGTAGTTACTAATCCAATTAGTGAACGTTCAAATGCTACAACTAATACTTCTAATGGTTATGTTCAAAGCAACACCACAAGTGGTTATGTTGAAATAGGTGGTGAAAGCGGTATACCTTTTGGAGTGTCTGAACCAACCGGTGGAGCTTTTAATAAGAACTATAATGAGGGTTATAATAATTATAATAATTCATTAGTTGATTTGCCACAGAATATAGAGGCTGCGCCTCCTATTAAGACTAAGAAAAAGAAAAAACATAATATTAAAGAATTTAAGCCAATTCATAGAATTTCTGAAGAAGACTTGATGGAAACAGGAACGCCAATGTTAGTTAACTTTTCGACAGTGAATCCAGCCGAAAATGATTTATTGGCAAGGGCTGGAACTAAATCAAAAGAAGAACTTCTGGCACAAATGAATGGTGATGTACAAGCAGATAATAATTTAGTTGAAACGGAAACCAAGAACAAAGGGATGCAAATGGAGTTGCCAGATAGTAAAAAAAGTATGCTTGTTTGGTTGATTGCTGGAGCAGTAGTTATATTCTTAATTGTCTTTGGCGTTTATATTTTACCATTATTTACAGATATTAATTATTCAAAATATGAAGATGAGAAGTTTGTTATAAAATATAAGAAAGATTGGATATCACAGGTAGATGAATCATCTAAAAAAGTGACTTTCATGTATAAGGATACGGGTTATAAAGTAATTATTAATGGTATTTCTACTTTTTCAGAAATGAATTTTAAGATTGAATCTTCAGAGGACAGAAAGGTTTTATATCAAGCATTTTATAATACATGGAAGAATGTTAGTGGTGGTAGATTAACTGGTGGGACAGAGACGTTTTTGGATTTAACTGAAGATAATGCGATGTATGCAAAAATAGATTATACATTAAATAACAATCAAGGGGTAGGATCTTTCTATGTAGTTGTTTGTGAAAAATATGATTTGGTAGTGTCATTTATGACATACTGTTTAGAAAAAGATCGTGTTAATTTTGAAGAAGCAGTGAAAGAATTTATTGATGGGATAGATTATGTTGGACTTAGTGTTGAAGAAAAAGAACAGCAAGAGTATGCTAGTTTTGAAGCAGGCGATGTAAAATCATATAAAGCGGGAAATCTTATTAATTATGTTATTCCAGAGTCATGGACATTTGATAGTACAAGAACAGCTTCTGTTAATAATCAATATAATATTTTTCAATTTAAAGATAAGATGAGTTTACTAGAAATTAAAGCATACGCAGGAAAATATACATATCAAAGTATGAAAACGTCGGCTATATCTAATTTTGGGGCGATAAAAAGCGAAAGACAAATGACGATTAAAGGAAAAGTTTGGTATGTTATTGACACACCAGATTATTCTAGCGGTGGGTCTTCTTATCATAATGAACTTTATTTTACGATGTCAGCTAATAATAATTATATTTATTATGTTCAAGCGTATGTTTATAATGAAACTAGTAATAGTAGTTATAAAAGAAAGTATTTTGATGATAGTATAAAATATATTTTAGAAATGATGACTTTGAATAATGTTAATCAGTAAAAGGCCTTTGGGTCTTTTTATTTAAGAATTGTTTAATTTTTAAAATTATACTATAATATGAGATGTGTGAGGAGAGTAGTGAGATGAAATTAATAGTAAAAAAGGATAGCGAGTTATTGGAGTATTTGTATGAAAATTTAGATATGCCAAAGAAACGAGTGAAACAATATTTAACGCATGGATCTATTTATGTTAATAATAATAGGGTTAAACAATATAACTATCATTTGGTTCCAGGAATGAATATTATGATTGATACAGATAGTAAGGGAAAGAAAACTTTGCCGTTTGAAATTTTGTTTGAGGATGATCATATTATTGTTGTTAATAAACCAAGTGGATTACTTACAATAGCTACAGCTAAAGAGAAAGAGAGAACTTTATATCATATTGTAAGGGAATATTTAGTTAGTAAAGATAAGTATGCTAAGGTTTTTATTGTTCATCGACTTGATAAAGATACAAGTGGGATAGTTGTTTTTGCTAAAGACGAGAAAATAAAAAATCAGTTGCAAGAAAATTGGAATGAGTATGTTGTGTTACGGGAATATGTAGCTGTTTTGCATGGACACTTAAAGGAAAGTAGGGGACGAATTGTTCAAAAATTGATGGAGACAAAAACTAATTTAGTTTATGTATCTAGAAATAATGAAGGAAAAGAGGCTATTACTAATTATAAGGTAATTAAAGAAAATAAAGATTATACATTAGTTAGTATAGCGATAGAAACTGGTCGTAAAAATCAAATTAGAGTAGCATTTCAGTCGTTGAAACATCCGATTGTTGGAGATAAAAAGTATGGAGAAAAGATGGATCAAGAAAATAGGTTATATTTACATGCTAACAGGTTGAAATTGTATTATCCAGTGTTAAAAAAAGAAATATTGTTTGAAACCGCTAATCCACAAGAATTTAAGAAAATTATGAATTAGTAAGAGGAATATATGAAAAAAATTATTTTGATAGTTACGGTTATAGTATTGCTAGGTGGAATTGGAAGTTATTTTTATGTTAATAGCAGAGTGGAAGAGAAAGATTTGAAGGTTCCTGAAGAGATTAGTAGTGATGATTTGTTTGGAAAATGTTATCCGCAAGCCGAAAGAAAATTAAAGCAAATGTCTTTAGAAGAGAAAGTTGGTCAATTATTTTTAGTACGTTACGATGCTTCGACTTCAATAAAGCAGATTACTGATTATTATGCTGGAGGTTTTGTTTTGTTTGCGAAAGATTTTCAAAACCATACGAAAGAGTCGATTAAAAAGGAATTGGAAGCAAGACAAGAACTTAGTAAAATTCCTCTTGCTTTAGCAGTAGATGAAGAAGGTGGCTATGTTACAAGAGTTAGTCGCTTTCCACAATTTAGGAGTGAAAAGTTTAAATCAAATAAAGAATTATTTGAAACTGGTGGTTATGAACTTGTTAAAGCTAGTGAAAAAGAAAAGGCAGAACTATTACTTGGTTTGGGGATTAATTTGAATTTGGCACCGGTGGCGGATGTTTCAACTGATAGTAATGACTATATGTATATTAGAACTTTTGGTAGAGATGCTAAAGAGACTGCTACTTTTATTGCAAATATCGTTAGATATAATGAAGAGGCGGGTTTGTCCTCTTGCTTAAAACATTTCCCGGGTTATGGTAACAATTTGGATACTCATGGGGGAATTGCTATTGATAATAGAAGTTATGAAAATTTTGTTAATAATGATTTTTTACCTTTTAAGAGTGGAATAGAAGCATCAGTTCCTGCTGTACTTGTTTCGCATAATAAAGCAATGGCCATCGATAGTAAGTATCCAGCATCATTAAGTAAAAAAGTGATAGCTGAGCTTAGGGAAACACTTGATTTTAGTGGAATTATTATCACAGATGATTTAGCAATGGGAGCTGTTTTGGAATATGTTAATGAAAATGTATCTGCTACGTTAGCGATTAATGCTGGAAATGATATGATTATTACTTCAGATTATGAGAAAATGTATAACGAAGTATTAAATGGCGTTTCAAGTGGAACAATAAAAGTAGAAACAATTGATATAGCAGTTAGAAGAATAATTGCTTGGAAATATGCATATGGTATTTGTAAGTAGCAACTTGACAAAGTAGTAATATAATGATAATATATTTTCATATTTTAAAATGTTGAAGAAAAGAAGTAACTATTCTCAACTTTTTATAGAGAGTTTGTGGTTGGTGGAAACAAATAAAAGCGAATAGTGAATAACATTTCTGAATGCTTAAAGAAATAAGTAGACTAAGCCGGGCGCAGACCGTTATATTTGCTAGATTTGTTGGAATCGAAAAGTGATTATAAGGAAAAAAGACTTTATAATAAATTGGGTGGCACCGCGGAAGACTAGTTTCGTCCCATAGTACTATTGGTATTATGGTATGGACTAGTCTTTTTATATTATGTTAAGAAATGAGGGTGTTATTATGGAACAATTAGCAGGGATGAAACGTGATGCGTTTCTTCTTGATAGAATGGGGATCTTATCTCAAGAAAGTTTGGAAAAATGGGCAAAAATTCAAAAAGCTCAACAATTTTGTCAATATCTACTTACAAATGGTATTACTTATGATTTTCTTGTGAAACATGAAGAGGTTAGAAGTTGCCTAGAATCATCTGATTATTATAGAAGATTTGAAGATTATCTAGGTGATGACTATGTTGTTTGCAAAAATTTGTTATTGCAAGAGAGAAAAGGAGAAAAGAAAAAATATTTGCTAATTACAGATAGTATGAAAAAGGTAGATTTGGCTAGCGTTAGGGATACTTTAGGGAGTAAAAAGTTAGAATTTGTACCAGAAGATGATATGCAACAGTTAATTGCGGCAACACCTGGCAATGTTTCACTTTTCTCACTTGTCAATGATTTAAGTGGGGAAATTGATCTTGTTATAGATGAAGAGTTATTGGGGGCAACAGATTTGGCTTTCCATCCCTTATATAATGGAATGAGTGTATTTTTGCCACCACAAGAGTGTTTTAAATTTTTAAGTTTAATTGGAAGAGATGCAATTGTGACACCAATTGCTGAAAAAGAAGGTAAGCAAATACAAAAAGTATTAAGTGCAAATAAAAATTGAGATATTTAAAGAAATTATAGAGCAACATAAAAATAAATGATATAATAATTGAAGGAGGAAAAATTATGACAGTTGATGCTAAAATATTATACAGTGAGATTAATAAATATATTGAAAAAGAGGTAGTTCTTCAAGGATGGGTTAGAAATCATAGAAAACAAAAGGAATTTGGTTTTATTGATTTTAATGATGGAACTTGTTTTAAGAGTATACAAATTGTTTATGATAATAAATTGGCGGACTTTTTAGAAATTCAAAAAATTGGTGTGGGAGCTGCTATTGAAGTTATTGGTAAGGTTATTTCGTCACCAGCTAAGGGACAGGAATTTGAGGTTCAGGCGACTAAAATTTTGGTTATTGGAGAGAGCGGTGAAGATTATCCGATTCAACCAAAGAGACATTCTAGAGAATTTTTAAGAGAACAAGCTTATTTAAGACCAAGAACAAATTTATTTGGAGCGGTATTCAGAGTTAGAAGTGTAGCAGCGATGGCAATTCATGAATACTTTCAAAAGAATAATTATGTTTATACACATACACCTTTAATTACAACGACTGATTGTGAAGGATCAGACCAAATGTTTAAGGTAACAACTTTAGATTTTAATAATTTACCTAAAACAGCAGATGGAAAGGTAGATATGAGTAAGGATTTGTTTGGTAAACAATCATATATTACTGGAACCGGACAATTGCATGGTGAGGCTTTCGCAATGGCGTATAAGAAGATTTATACATTTGGTCCAACTTTTAGAACAGAGAATTCCAATACAAAAACGCATGCTAATGAATTTTGGATGATTGAGCCAGAAATAGCTTTTTGTGATTTAAATGGTTTAATGGATATTGAGGAAGAAATGTTAAAATTTGTAGTGCAATATGTTCTTGATCATTGTCCTCAAGAAATAGAATTTTTTGATAATTTTGTTGAGAAGGGTTTAAAAGAGAAGTTAGAAAAGTTAGTAGCTTCGGAGTTCGTAAGAATAACGCACCATGATGTAGTTGATATTTTAAAGAAAGCAGATGTGAAATGGGAATTTACTCCAGATTACGAAGAAGATATTGCTAAAGAGCATGAACGTTATATTACGGATTACTTTAATGGTCCGGTATTTATTACGGATTGGCCTAAAGATATTAAAGCTTGGTATATGAAGGTTAATGAAGATGGTAAAACAGTTGCGGCCGTTGATTTGGAAGTTCCAGGAGCTGGCGAGTTAATGGGCGGATCACAGCGTGAAGAAAATTATGAAAAGTTAGATAAACGTATTGAAGAAATGGGCATTGATAAGGATAGTGTCGATTGGTATTGTAACTTACGTAGATATGGCGGTTGCTATCATTCAGGTTTTGGTATGGGATTTGAGAGATTGATTATTTATTTAACGGGAGTAGAAAATATTAGAGACGTTATTGCATTCCCAAGAACACCTGGTAATTGTGAGTATTAGTTAACAAAAAGTTTACACTTAAATGTGTAGACTTTTTTCTTTTATAAGAGAGTTGCGGTTAGGGTATGATATAATTAGAGAGAATTAGAGGTGTTGTCTATGGAAACATTACAAACAAATAGTGATACAGGAAGACTTCGAAAAATCAATGAAGATTACGTATTTTTTTGTAGACATCCAAAAGATGAGAAAGTTTTACTTTTAATTGTTGCTGATGGAATGGGTGGCCGTGAAGAGGGCGATGTAGCAGCTCAAGAAGTATCTGCATCAGTTGAAGCATGGTTTTATCAAGAGGATATCGATATATTAAGAAATATAAGCGGTGTTAGTGAAACTTTGGATAAAGAAATAAATAAAACGAATAAGTATTTAATAGAAAAGTATGGAAAAAACTTTTTAGGCACGACACTTACTTTAGCAATTGTTGGTAGTAATACAACGCTATTTTATAATATAGGTGATTCACGGGGTTATATTTATAAGAATAGAGAATTAATTCAAGTAACAGAGGATGATTCAGGTGTGTGGTCTTTTTATAAAGATGGTTCAGTTGCTAAGGATGATTTAAGATTTTTTCCAACTAATAATTTTATAACAGCATGTATTGGTTTAAATGAAGAGTTATGTGTTAGTAGAAGTTATATTGTACCTAATAATTATAAAATGATATTATTATTTACTGATGGTGTGACAGATTTGTTAGGAGATAATGATATAAAGAAGATTATTGAAAAAAAGAAAGATAAGGATATTTTAAAAGAAATTATTAGAGTAGCGGTTTATAAGGATTTAAAATTACATGTGCCTAGTTATTTAAAAAGAAGATATAAAGGTAATTTTAGTGTTCCGGTTCATGGAAGAGATAATGCAAGTGGTGTAATTTATATAAAAGATTAATTAAATGTATAATTAGTCTTTTTTTATACATTATAATTGTAGGAGGAAAAATTATGAAAAAAAGATTAATAATACTACTTAGTTTATTTGGTTTATTAGTTAGCGGTTGTGGTAATACAAATACACCTACTAGTAAAGTAGAAGAATTTTTAGGAAAATATCAATCTATGGATAGTGAGGTTTTAACACAACTTGATAATATTATTTCAAATGATACCAGTATGAGTGATACTCAAAAAAAAGATTATCAGTCATTGATGGAAAAACAGTATCAAAATTTATCATATAAAATTAAAGATGAAAAAATAGATGGAGATGAAGCAGAAGTATTAGTAGAAATTGAAGTTTTTGATTATGCTAATTCCATTTTAGAGTCAAAAGAATATTATAATGAGCACCGTGATGAGTTTAAGAGTGATGATTCTTTTAATGAGGATCAAAAAGATGAAAGTGGTGAGGTTGTTGGTGGAGAAATTGATAATATAGCCTCATTTATTGATTATAAGATTAAACAATTAAAAGATGTAACTGATAAAGCTAAGTATGAAATTACTTTCCATTTAACAAAAGAGGATGGGGAGTGGGTTGTAGAAGATATTAGTGATGAAGATAGACAAAAGATTCATGGTTTATTTGAGGGCTAAAATAAAAAAATCTATACAATGTTTGTGTATAGATTTTTATTTTTTACATAATGTTTTTTGATAAACCCTTTCGATATTTTCTTTAGATCCAGCAGCAAAGTGGTTTAAACTTTCTGGTTCCACTAGGTAATTAATGCCTAAGTTGGCTAATTGTCTTTCATCAAACAAGACGATGCCATCGTTTTTATAACCAGTAACTTTTTCAAGCATATCATTTGTTTGAAGGATAAGGGGATTTTGTTCAGTTTCTTTATTAATACTACTTCCAACAACGAGAATTTTATCAAGATTAGTTTTAGATAAATCAATTCCTAAAAAGTTATCCATTTCAAATCCATAATTCTGGTTAATTAGAAAGTTAATTCCAGCAAGAATTAATTTTTGTTTTGGATCAAAATCCTGTTTATAAGTTGCTAAAAAAGTTGGGTTAGCAAGTGGTGTACCTGTAATGGAAGGATGAATGGCAATTACTTTGGCAACTCGATCTGATTGTGTTGCTAGGGCAGCGATAGTTCCGCCAAAACTTTCAGTTAGTAAAATAATATCATGTAAGTTGGCTTCTTCTAATGTTTGGACTAAATTGTTAGCAAAATTCTCGGCATTAAACAAACTTTTATTTTTTGCAGTGATTGGGTAGTCATAAAACCAAGAACCATTAAACATATTGTGACCAGGGTCGGCAGTGTATCCTGTTTGTTCCAAAATATGACAACGATGTTCCATTTGACCACCAATGTAAATTATGGGTTGGTCATTATCTGTTAAGTTTTTTTCATCAATGTATAAACTGCCCAAATTATTAGGCTTATATCTTGTTTTTCCTTTTTTATAATTAAGCATTATTCCACCTCTTTTTGTAATGTTTAATATTTTAGCAGAAATTGTTGAAAATAAAAAGAGAGAAAATAAAAATATTCTCTTTTTTTTTGACTAGAATTTTGATATACTTTATTAAGATAAGAGGGTGTTTAATGTGATAGGAACAATTACAGAAATTATTGATAATAATGTGTATATTAAATTAGCTATTGATATTGCACAACAGCCAAACTTGGTTGGGTTACATGTCGTATTTGATGATGGAAAAAAGAGAGTCGTTGGGGAAATTGCAAATACTAATCGTGAACAAATGACGGTTAATATTGTGGGAGAAATTAAGGATGGATTTTTTACACCTGGTTCTAGTGCTAAGCCGTCTTTTAAGTCAACACCACGATTAATTAAAGCTGAAGAGTTATCCATTTTATTAGGAGATTCAGAAACTAAAGATGGACAAACTAACTTTGGAACTAGTAATATTTATGAAGGTTATAAGATTAATGTAGCCATAAATGAATTTTTCAATGCTCATTTCTCTATACTTGGTAACTCTGGTGCTGGTAAAAGTTGTACGGTTGCGTCAATTTTACAAAAGCTATTTACGAGTAGTCCTACGCCACCAACAAATGCTAATCTTTTCTTTTTTGATGCTTATGGTGAGTATTCAAATGCCTTTTCAAAATTACATGAACATAATCCGGCATTAAATTATAAGTCTTATACAACTAATTTGGATGAGGCGGATACAGAAATTTTGAGAATTCCAATTTGGTTGTTAGATGTTGATGATTTAGCTTTATTGTTAGATGTTACCACTCCTTCACAGTTGCCAATTTTAGAGAAAACTTTGAAATTAGTACCAATTCTTACTGGAGAAGGAGATAGTGTCATAAAGAAGAAAAATGATATTATTGCGAGGGCGTTGCAGGATATTTTATTATCGGGAAATGATTCAACAAAGATTCGTGATCAGGTAATAGGTGTTTTAACTAAGTTTAATACGCCAACCCTTAGTTTAAATAGTCAAATCGTTCAGCCTGGATATACACGTACTTTGAAACAATGTTTGTTTGTTGATAAGACTGGAAAGATGCAAGAAATGGAACTTGTAGTTGAATTTGTTAGGGGTTATATTCAAGAGGAAAGTACAGATGTTAATCCTAGTGAAATGAATCCGTTTTACTCACTAGCTGATTTGGAGTTGGCAATGGACTTTGCATTAATTAGTGAAGGTATTTTAAAAAGTGATAAAGTTTTTGATTATGCTAATGTTATTAGTGTTAGATTGCATACTTTAGTTACAGGAGAAGCAAGAGAGTATTTTTCTTATCCAAATTATGTAACTAGAGATGAATTTATTGAAGATTTATTGTTAAGTAGGCAAACAGGTGGTAAGTGTCAAATAGTCAATTTTAATATTAATTATATAGATGATCGTTTAGCAAAGGTTATTACTAAAATATTGTCTAGAATGTTATTTAAGAAGGCTAGTACAATTAAGCCACGTGGTAGTAGAGCTTTCCATATAATTATTGAAGAGGCGCATCGTTATGTTCAACATGATGGTGACGTAGAGTTATTAGGATATAATATATTTGAACGTATTAGTAAAGAGGGTCGTAAGTATGGTATGTTTTTAGCGCTTATTACGCAGCGACCTAGTGAACTTTCTGATACTTGTGTTTCACAGTGCATGAATTTTATTATTTTAAGAACACTACATCCAGTTGATTTGGAATATATTAGAACGATGGTTCCGAATGTTTCATCTGAAATTGTTTTACAATTGAAGAATTTGAAACCAGGAAATTGTATAGCTTTTGGAAGCGCGTTTAAGGTACCAACTCAACTTTATGTTGATTTACCTAATCCAAGACCGTTATCTAATAATGTTGATTTGGAAAAAGTATGGTATAAGAGTCAACCGGTTGAAAGTGTTTCGGGAACTTTAGGAAATGTTGGGGGAGTAGTTCCAGCTCCGCAAGGGGTAGCACCGGTGTCATCGCCAGTTAGTCCAGCTCCAGTAATGTCGCAAGGGGTAGCAGCACAAGCGGTACCGGTTCAACAAGTGGCAGGAGTGGCACCAGTTGCAACAGCAACATTAACTCCACAACCAGTTGGGGCAACTGTTCAGGGACAACCTAGTTTAGCTCCACAAGGAGGAACTTTTATTCCTCAAAATACGTAGTAATTGTTGATAGACTGAAATTTATCGTAATTTTAGTCTTTTTCTTTTTGAAAATATATGGTAAAATTGGAATAGTAATATATGATATTAGGATGGAGGATAAGTTTTATGGCTTTAGATAAATTAAAAGGTTTTTTTGTTGGGGAAGATAATGATGCAGTTGAAGCGACTGGCGATGATGAATTTTATACTACATCAAAAGAAGACTATCATATTCAAAATGGTGTTGCAGGAAGTAAAATGATGTTACTTGAACCTCGTGCTTATTCCGAAAGTCAACAAATCGCAGATTATTTGAAGAATAGGAGTGCTGTTGTTGTTAATTTGAAGAGAGTAACACCTGATCAAGCAAAGAGAATTGTTGATTTTCTATATGGAACAATTTATGCGATTGGTGGGGACTTACAAAAATTAGGTGGAGGAATATTTCTATGTACACCTAATAATGTAAATGTTGAAGGGAAAATTAGTGATGATGGAAATAATAATACATCATCAAAGTCTTCTCGTGGAAAGAAAGCAGAAAAAGAAAATGATGAAGATGATTTCTTTTAAAATAAATTAATATGTTTCTGAGGTGATTATATGGAAAAATTTAGTTATGAAGCTAATGGATATAATCGTCGAGAAGTTAATCAGTTTATAAGTGATGTTATTGATCAGACAGAGGGAATTATTACTAAATGTCGAGCACAAAGTACGGAACTCGAAAGATTACGTGGTGAGCTTGAACACTATAAGACTTTAGAAGATACTTTAAAAGTGGCGATTATTAAAGCAGAAGAAACAGGAGACAATATAAAAAAGATGGCTCGTGAAGAGAGTCAGATGATTATTGGAGATGCAAAAAATAACGCTAGTAGAATCGTTAATGAGGCATTACTGAGAGCTGAGAAAATAGAACAAAGAGCTGATTTGTTAGAGAATAATATGAAAATTTTTAAAAGGAAATTGAAACTTATTATGGAGCAGCAGATGGCTGTTGTTGAGGAAATTGAAGTATTAGAACTGGATCCAAAGTGATTCAGTTTTTATATATTTTGTATAACTCTAATTATATTTCTAACTTATATTTATTTTTTGTGGGAAATAATACTTTAAAAAAGTAATCTATAGGTTAACAAAACGGAACTATTGATGTATAATGAAGATAATGAGTGTGAGATATATATTGAGAGGAGTTTTATATGAAATATATTAAATATTCCATAGTTTTAGTGTTGGTTATGGGCTGTTTTGAAGTGATATCTACTTTTGCAACAACTTATAATTATGCTAACATAAGTATACCGTCTTTACATGGTACATGGAAGAGTTCACAAAAGAGAAAATATTTAGAATATAAAGTGCAGTTTTTTACAAATAATGGTGCTAGAGATTCACTTGGGAATGAATATATAATGGCAGGAAGAACACAGTCGATGTATGATAGTGTTGGTTATAGTTCTTGGAAAAATGCTTCTAAGAATACTTCAAATTCATGGGGAAATGAAAATTTGACGCCAGGAGAATATAAGTTGGAACTTAAAGCAAAGGAATATAATGCTTTGAGTCTTAGTTTTAATGGTTCTTGGACTATTGATTAAATAATTAAAAGATATTTCACACTCACTAAAAGGGAGAATTAATGTATGAAAAACAAGTTTATTTCTATATTTTCTATTGCTATAGTTTTGATGATAGTTATTTTTTCTTTTGCGGAAGTAGTAAATGATTATATGCCATATTATATAGATTATTATAAAATTGAAAAAAACTGCCCAGGTAATGATGAATTATGTAAGCCGTTTAAGAATCGGGCTGAAGTATTAGAATATTTAGAGAATAAAAATCCTCATAAAAAGTTTGATGCGATAACATTATCAACTTATGTTATTGAAACAAGTAGTACTTTCGGACTGGTAGTATTTTTATTACCACTTATAGTTATAATTAATGTTGTTTTTAGGATTCATGATGAGATTTCAAGTGGTTTTATAAAGAATAAATTAAGTAGAATGAGTTATAGTAAACTTTTACGGGAATATTTCTTGAAGGCTATGAAAGTGAGTTTAATTATTCCTTTAATATATATATTTATTTTTGGTATTTCGTGTCTAATTACAAATTTTAACTTTAATATAACAGAGAATATGCAACTTTTTTCAGAATATGAAACATTTAAATATAGTAATTTTTTCATATATAGTGTATTACTGATTATAATACAATATTTGTTGTTTTTTGGATATTCTATAATTGGGATATTTATGTCTTTCATAAATAAGAGTAAAATAGTTAGCGTGATTTTTGGATACATATATTTTGTTATTTTATGTATTTTTTATCTTGTTTTTGGAACGGTTGTAATTAAAAATCTTTTAGGTATTAATTATGGTGAAGTTAATTATTTTAACTTGATTGGTAATTATTGGTCTTTTAATGATTTGGCGAGCCCAGTTCTTTTGTTGATGGTAGTTTTAAGTGTAGTTGTTTTTAATGTTTTGATAACCTTAAAACTTGCAGGTAGTAAAGAGAAGGGAATATTATGGTATGAAAGACAAAGGACGTAATGATTTTAGTTTTTTTAGCTATTTAACTTCAGAAGATTCATTTAAAATAACATTTTTTTTACTTATTGCCGTGGCTATTTTTGGGCGATTAGAGCTTCCTCGAGAGTTAACTGTTCTTTCGGCCTTATGTTTTCCATTTACTATTTCTTTTTTTCATTATACTTTCTTATTAATTCTTTTATATAATACGATGATTGTATGTAGAACCTTTGATACAAAATTTGATTTTGTATTTATTAGATATCTTTCTAAAAAGAAAAAAATATTTATAATAATTAAAAATATTGTATATATGACATTATTTTGTTTTTTGATTTTTCTAATAATTTATTTGGGTTTAATAATATTTACATATACTAGTGGTAAATCTTTGATTAATCCATATTTAGTAAATGGTTCTTTTGGACTTGTATATTTACTCTTGAAATGGTTGATTATAGCATTACTTTTACAAATAATAAATGCGTTATTATATATGATTATAAGAGAGAAGATTATAATTATTACTTTACTTTATTTTATTCCATTATATTTGGAGCTATTTAGTAATTTTGTGAAATATAATTTTTTTCCTTGGATTCATCAAACAAGTATGATATGGAATTATCTAACGGATGATTTAATATCTTTTGGTTTATGTTTAATATTATTAGGTTTTATTATAATAGGAGTAGAAAAAGTAGTAGAAAGGTTATTGTAAATGAAATATTTATTTTGTAATGATATAAAAAATTGCTTTAGAGGGAGAACTTTAAAATTAGTAATTGTTGTTTTAATACTTGAATTTATTTTTCAGTTTATTATTATTGATGATAATATTGTTAATCTACTATTGGGAAGAAACCTTGAAAATGTAAAAGATTATATTTCTATGTTGTTCTTTCTATTACATGTTTTATTATTTATGTTTATATCATTAGATATCTATTTGCGTGATATGTTATATAATGTTGATAATATTTTCTTTAGGATAAAACCAATAAAGTTTATTGGAGAGAAAATTATTTTTTTAATTATTTCAACTATAGTGTTGAGATTGTTAGAGTATATCGTAATTTTACCGGTTTTGATAAGTAGGATGGAGTCAATAGATATAATTGGTCTTTCTCTTGTGAAGGATATCTTATTTTATTTATTATTCTCGTTGATTGTTATTTTACTGAGGGAATATAAGTGGTTAATTGGGGATAAAGGTTTAGGCTTAATTATTATTTTTTTAATTTTTGTTCCTAAAAATATAGATGTTTTTTATAATTACTATTTAATAGGTGTTTTTACATTTATAGTTATTATTATGTTAAGTATGATGTGTTTTTCAAAAAAGATTATAGAATCAGAAGGAGTGGGAAAATGAAAGTTAAGTTAGAGAATATTTGTAAGTCATTCAAAAATAATAATTTATTGGAGAATATTAATATTGAGTTTGAGCCAGGTAAGATATATGGGATTATAGGAAAAAATGGTTCGGGGAAAAGTGTTTTATTAAAAATAATATGTGGTTTTTATAATCCTGATTCCGGGAGAGTATTATTCGATAATAACTGTATTAACTTGGAGAAAAGCTTTGCACCATCTACTAGGGCATTGATAGAGCATCCTAACTTTCTTCCAAATCTTTCTGGATTGGATAATTTAAAGCTTTTAGCAAGTATTCAAAATGTTATTGGGGAAGATGAAATAATGGTAACTTTAAAAAAAGTAAATCTTTTTGAGGAAAGGAACAAGAAATATTCTAAGTATTCTTTAGGAATGAAGCAGAAGTTGGGAATTGCGCAAGTTTTAATGGAGGATCCAGACGTAGAGATTTTTGATGAGCCATTTAATGGAATAGATGATGAGTCGATTGAAATGATAAGAACTGTTTTGAATGAGGAAAAGAAAAGAAATAAAGTAATTATATTAGCGACGCATCTTAAGAATGATATAGAAGAGTTGTGTGATGAAGTTTATAAGATTGATAAAAATACGCTAAATAAAGTAGAATAGTTATATTATGTTAGATAAAAGCTAAAAGTAAAAAGGTATAAAATTATGATTGTTATTTTTTAATGCTTTAAAAAGTGATTGCAGTGATGAAACATTTATGTTATATTAGTTAGTGATAAACAAGTGCGAAAGACGTAATATTTCGGAATATGTAGAGAGCTCATGGTTGGTGAAATTGAGTTAGGAAGAAGTATTAAGATCACTTTCAAGTTGTGATTTATGGATAAGATAAATACGGTAACGCGTTATAGTAGTTGAGATAGAATTTATTCTATGAATTAAGGTGGTACCACGAACTATTCGTCCTTATTGGATGAATAGTTTTTATTTTAATTGAGGAGGGATTTTGATGAAGTTTGAAAAGCTAGATAACAGTAAAGTCAATGAAGTTGAAAATAAAATATCTAAAGAATGGAAAAAACAAGATATTTTACAAAGATGTATTGATACTAGAAAGAATGGTAAGAAATGGGTTTTTTATGATGGTCCAATTTATGCGAATGCGAAGCCAGGAATTCACCATGTTTTTGCGAAAACGATTAAAGATGCTTTTTGTAAGTATAAAACGATGCAAGGGTATAAAGTTTTAAGAAAGATTGGGCTTGATACGCATGGGTTACCAATTGAGGTTAATGTTGAGAAAAAGTTAGGTTTTAAAAACAAATCGGATATTGAAGAATTTGGAATTGAGAATTTTTGTCGCGAGTGTAATAGTGAAACAGCGACTAACATAGATGAGGTTAAACGTGTTACTGATATGATGGGGCAATTTATTGATTGTGATCATCCTTATGTGACTTGTGATAATGAATTTATTGAAAGTGAATGGTGGATTATTAAGGAGATGGATAAGAAGGGATTAATCTATCATGGTAATAAAGTATTGCCTTATTGTCCACGTTGTGGGACTGAGCTTTCTTCAAATGAGGTGGCTCAAGGTTATCAAGCTGATTCGGTTAATACAGTTATTGTTCCTTTTAAAAAGAAGGATGAGGATGTTTATTTCTTGGTATGGACAACTACACCTTGGACATTGATGGCTAATGTTGCTTTGTGTGTTAATCCGGATTTAACTTATGTAAAAGTGCAATCTATGGGATATAAATTTATTGTAGCAGAAGCACTACTTGAGAAAGTGGTTGGCAATGAGGCAGAAATATTAGAGACTTATAAAGGTAGTGATTTGGTTGGAATTAAATATGAACAGTTAATGCCATTTGTTGAAGTGACAGGTAAAGCATTTGAAGTAATTGCAGATGGTTATGTTACTGCTGAAGATGGTACGGGAATTGTTCATATCGCACCTGCCTTTGGTGATGATGATAATAAAGTTTGTCAGGCTAATGGAATAGCTTATGTTAATCCTGTTGGTAAAGATGGTTGCTATATTAGTGGTCCTTGGGAAGGAAGATTAGTAACTGATGGTGATCTTGAAATTGAAATTATTAAATGGTTGAAAGAGAATGACAAACTATTTAAGAAAATTAAGTTGGTTCATGATTATCCACATTGTTGGAGATGTAAATCACCGCTTATTTACTATGCAAAACCAGCTTGGTATGTAAAAACGACAGCTGTTAAAGAAGAAATTATTAAAGCTAATGATAAGATTAATTGGTATCCTGAATTCATTGGGACAAAGAGATTTGCGAATTGGTTAGATAATATGGTTGATTGGGGAATCTCTAGAAATAGATATTGGGGATGTCCAATGCCAATTTGGACTTGTGAATGTGGGCATAAACATGTTATTGGATCTGTCAATGAGTTACAAGAGTTAGTTGTTGAAAATGTTGATGTTAAAGCTATTGAGTTGCATAGACCGTATGTTGATGAGTTGCATATTAAATGTCCAAAATGTGGTAAGCTAATGGAGCGAGTAAAAGATGTTATGGATGTTTGGTTTGATAGTGGCTCAATGCCTTATGCACAGTTTCATTATCCATTTGAGAATGAAGAGTTATTTGCGGAGCAATTTCCGGCTGATTTTATTGCTGAGGGGGTAGATCAAACTCGTGGTTGGTTCTATGTTTTATTGGTAATTTCGACAATTATTTCTGGTGAGAGTAGTTTTAGAAATGTTGTTGTTAACGATATGATGCTTGATAAGTTTGGTAAGAAGATGAGTAAATCAACAGGAAATATTATTGATCCAGTTGAAATAATGCAAAAATATGGAGCTGATACAATTCGTTTCTATATGCTATATGTTTCACCAGTTTGGACTCCTTTAAAGTTTAGTGAAGAGGGAGTAAAAGAAGTTTATTCAAAGTATACGTCAACCTTTAAAAACTCTTATTCTTTCTTTGAAATGTATGCTAATGCGGATAATATTGATCCAAGGGAATATAATATACCGGTTAAAGAACGTGAATTGATTGATAGATGGTTACTTTCTAAATTAAATAAGTTGGTAAGGGATGTTAATTTAGCATATCAAGAATTCGATTTAAATAAAGTGGCTAAATTGGTTGTTCCATTCTTGAATGATGATTTATCTAATTGGTATATTAGAAGTAATAGAAGAAGATTCTGGGATAGTGAATTAACAGAAAGTAAAAAAGCGGTATATTTAACCACTTATGAAGTATTAGTTACTTTATGTAAATTATGTGCTCCGCTTACGCCATTCTTAACAGAAGAAATTTATAAGAATTTAACAGGAGAAGAATCTGTTCATTTAGCAGAATTTCCAGTTGAAGATACTAATTTGATTGATGAAGTAGTAGAAGAGAGAATGGATTTAGTAAGAGATGTTTGCTCTCTTGGTAGATTTGCTAGGGAAGAAGTTAATATTAAAGTTAGACAGCCAATTCAAAGTTTGATTCTTCCAAAGAGTGATGAGTTAATTATTGGTGATTTATTAGCGGTAATTAAAGAAGAACTAAATGTCAAAGAGATTTTATTTAAAGATGATATGAGTGAATATTTAGAATATGTTGTTAAACCAAATTTTAAAGTTCTTGGTAAAGCACTTGGGGCACGTATTAAAGAATTACAAGGAATGTTGGCTAATGCAACAAACGAACAAGTAAATAAAATCAATGATGGTGGTTTAATGGTATCATTAGGTGGTGATGATTTTACAATTACACCAGAAATGGTAATAATGGAAGTTAAACAAAAAGATGGATTTGCATCGGCAAGTAATAATAGAACTTGTGTTGTATTGGAAACAGAGTTAACGGAAGAATTAATTTTAGAAGGACTTGCACGTGAATTTGTTCGTAAAGTTCAAAGCTTAAGAAAAGATGCAGATTTTGTAATTACAGATCATATTAACATTTATTATAACGGAAGTAGTGCGGTTGATAAAATGTTAGAAGTTTATAAAGATTATGTAATGGGAGAAGTTTTAGGTGAAAAGCTTATAAAAGATGAAAGTTTAGACAATTATAGTGATATGAACGATGAAAAAGTTGCAATTAAAGTAGAAAGAATTTAAGAGATAAAAAGAGTGCATAATTATATGGCATTCTTTTTATTTGATGTAGATTAATATTTGTAGTAAAATATAATTAAGATTAGGAGGTATATGATGATTACGATGGATGAGTTAATTAGATTATTATGGGGACATAATATTAATGTTGATCGAATAAAGGAAGAAAAACTTACTAGAATTGCTGCAAGGGCAAGTGGGGAAAAATTGAATTATGTTTTAAATTATCTATTGAATGAACTTAATGTTAGACCAAGAAGTATTGAAAATTGTCCAAGTGTTTTGTATGCCTCTTTGAATGATATAATGAATAATTATAAATATTTAACTGATCAAGATTTTAGTATTTTAAGGGTTAATGATTGTTTGCATATATTAGAAACTGAACATAGTCAGTTAGTTGATACTTATACATATATTTTTGATAATTATGGTGAGAGTTATATTCACGAATTACCAAGTATTTTGAGTTTTCCTGTTCAAAGAATTAAAGAGGTAGAGGAAGCGAGTAGAGGGAGACTTAGTAAGTATGGAGTTTTATCTGTTTGTATTAATTCTTCTTTTGTTGGAGAAAGCGGGGAAAAAGGACTGGCTAAAAGCAAAGAGGAAATAGAAGATTTAATTGCTGTTTGTTGTAAATATGGAATTAAGTATAAAGATGGTGGGTTGTTGTTTAGACAAACAGCCGATCAAGTAGAAGAGGTTGTTTTGGCCTGTCAACGTTTAGGTATTGATTATCAAGACGGAGGCGTTATTTTTAATGCTACGGTTGATGATATTGAAGAGATTGTTAAATTGGCTAAAAAATATGGAATTGAATATAAGGCAGGGGGATTGTTATTTAAGAGAACACCACAAGTAACAGAAGAGATTATTAAGGCTTGTTTAGACTCTGATGTTTCCTTAAATAGCGGTTCAATTTTTGAAAGTAATCCAGAAGATATTCGAGATATTAGTGCTTATTGTCTAGAAAAGGGAATTTCTTATCAAACGGGAGGGATGATTTTTCGACATAAGTTAGACGAAGTTAAAGATGTAGTTGAAGCTTGTAAGGAAGCTGGAATTGAATATAAAAATGGAGGGGTTATATTTCGAAGAACTGGTGATGAAATTAGAGATATAGTTTCTGTTTGTAAAAAATATGGAATTAATTATAAAAGAGGCGGAACTTTATTTTCAAAAACAGCTGACGTTGTTGAACATATAGCAAAGATATGTCAAGAGTATGGAATTAATTATAAAAATGGGGGAACAATTTATAGAAAACGGTCCTATGAGATAGAAGAAGTGGCACAAATGTGTCGTAAGTATGGAGTTGATTGTTCTTCTTCGACAGATATATTTAAACATAGTGCAGTAGAAGTAGAAAATATTATTTTAAAGTGTCAAGAATTAGGTATAAATTATAAGAAAGGAGGAAAGGTCTTCTCTAAAGAGGCGACAGATCTTGAAGGAATAGTAGAGGTTTGTCGTAAGCATGGAATTAGTTACAAAGATGGTGGGGCTGTTTTTGGTAGTTCGAAAGATGAAATTGAGAAAATTATTTTAGTTGCTGAAGAATTAGGAATTGACTATCGAAAGAGCAAAACAATTTATGCAAATAAAGCTTCAGAAATTAGAAAAATTGCTGCGGTTTGTAAGCAATATGGTGTTGAATATAAAAATGGTGGCAATGTTTTTTTAACGACAGCCCAAGATGTAGAAGATGTTATTAAAGATTGCCAATTGTATGGTATTGAGTATAAAAGTGGTGGTAATGTCTTTAGACACAATTCGGTTGAACTTAGAAAAATTATTGATATGTGTAAGACTTTGGGAATTAATTATCGAAAAGGTGGAACTGTTTTTTCAAAAGATGCTTTGGAAATTGCTATGATTGTCGATGTTTGTAAGGAGTTTGGAGTTTCTTATAAAAATGGTGGTACTGTTTTCTCTCATGGGGCAGATGATGTTTTTAATACTTGTAAATATTGTGAAGTTAATAATATTCCATTTAGAAATGGTGGAACGGCATTTGCTCAATCATATAATGAGTTGGTCAAGACTGTAGAAAAATGTGCAGAACTTGGGATAAATTATAAAAAGGGAGGCGTAATTTTAGAAAAGTCGGCCGATGATATTGCTGAGATTGCTAGAGTTTGTGAAAAATATGGAGTTGCTTATAAAGATGGTGGTTCTGTTTACTTAGCGGTTGTTACTGAATTGGAGGGAATTATTCAAGCTTGTCAACGCCATGGAATTGAATATAAGCAAGGAGGAAATATTTATCAATGTAAAGCTGATGATATTGATTTAATTGCTACTGATTGTGAAGCTAGCGGGATTTCCTATAAGCGAGGTGGCAATGTTTTTAGTAGAGGTTATAAAGGCTTCTGTGATGTGGTCGATGCTTGTATTGGACATGGAATTAGTTATAAGAGTGGTGGTACAATTTTTAGAAGAAGTGCGGAGCAAATTGATGATATTGTAGATATTTGTGAAGAGTTTGGTTTGGATTATACAAATGGGGGAACAATATTTAGTAATCCACCAGAGGTAACAAGAGATTTAGTTCAAACTTGTGTCGATAATGGAATAGAGGCGAAAGGTTGTATTTTTTCAACTAATCCAGATAAATTAAAAAGAAGTATTGGCTATGTTAGAAATAATTATGGTGAAGATTATGTTCAAAGGTTAATTGTTTGTCAAAATCCAGAGCGTTTAAAGAAAATTTTACCTTATTTAGAGTCTAAAGAATATTTGGGAGGACTATTAAAGGGAACAGCGATTTTGTCATTAACATTTGATGAAGTTATTGAGAGAGAGAACTTTTTAAAAGAAAGAGGGGAACAGGTTTTAATAGATGGAAAATTCAATCCTGTATTTGGTTGGACAAGAAAAAAGTTTAAAAATGTTAAGAATAATGTGGCTAGTAGTGGAAGAGGAAAGTAATTATGAATATAAATTTTGATCATATAAGAGAAATATATGGAGAAGATGCATTAAAGGTTTGTTTTGATAACATTGAGTATTTGGCACAGAATATAAATTATTTAATTCAATTAGGTTTTGATAATTATGAAGAAATAGTTGAAAGGTACCCATTAGCTTTTGTAGAAGAAGCAGAAATTGTAAAGCAAAGGTTAGATAAATTGATTATACGATTAGGATCTAATTATTTGGAAATATTAAATGAAGATATGGGATTATTTGAAGGATTATTATAAAAGGAGAAAATAAATGCGAGATCCAGAATTTGTACAATTAAGAAATAGATTTTTTTTAGGAGTGGCGATATCTTTATGTTTGGCTATACCAATATTTTTCTTTTTATATAAGAGTTATATAGGTTCTAGCGTTATTACAAAGTTAAATAAGAAAGAAGAAATGGTTTTATTAATTACAAGTAATAAATGTGATAAGTGTAATCAAGTTAGAGATATTTTAGATGATAAAAAGATAAAATTTTATAAAATGAATGTTAATACAACAAAAGATAGTGCCGATGTGTTGAAGAGATTAGGAATTACTAATGAAAGAAATATTTATCCAATCGTTGTATATATAAAAGATGGGGAAATGGTGGCTAATTTAGTTGTCTCAAATAAGATTAGTGAGGTTAATGAATTTTTAAAATTTCATAAGATTAAGTAATTGTTTTTTAGTTTTTTTTAAGATATAATTTTATTATTATAAGGAGCGAGTAGTATGGGGAAGTTTGTTGCACTTATTACTGGGAGTAATCGAGGAATAGGTAAGGCTTGTGCAATTCTTTTTGCTAAAAATGGTTGTGATGTTGTAATAAATTATTGTCATCACGAACAAGAGGCAATAGAGGTAAAAAACTATATAGAAGAAAATTATAATGTTAATTGTATGGTAATAAAATGCGATATATCTCAAGAAGAAGAGGTTGAAGAAATGGTTAACCAGATAGTTGATGCCTATGGTACAATAGACATATTAGTAAATAATGCTAGTGTTTGTAGGGATAGCTTATTTATGGATAAGTCAATTAAAGCTTTTAGACGGATATTAGATGTTAATTTAATTGGAACTTATTTATGCAGTAAATATGTTGGAAAGGTGATGTTAGAGAAAAAATGTGGTAAAATAATTAACGTGGCCTCAACTAACGCGATTGATACTTATTATCCTGAGAGTTGTGATTATGATGCATCAAAAGCGGGGGTTGTATCACTTACACATAATATGGCTAGAGAATTCGCTCCAAATATTTTAGTTAATTGCGTTTGCCCTGGGTGGGTAAAAACGGATATGAATAAGGATTTATCGATTGAGCAGATTAATGAGGAAAGGAAAAATATTTTGGTTGGGCGATTTGCAGAACCAGAGGAGATTGCGAAAGTTATATGTTTTTTGGCTAGCCCACAAGCTAGTTATATAAATGATTCAATCATTAGAGTTGATGGCGGTAAATATAATGGATAATTAGAAAGAGGTAAGTTAAGATGTATCAAGAGTTAGGAATAACAGAAGAAATAGTAGAGCTTATTGAAACCTCAGAAGAAGAGTGTTTAGAGGAATTTAAAAAAATTGATGATATTTGTATGGAAAATAGTTTAAAAGTTTTGGCAAGTTTTCATCGAAATAAGATTTCAGAGTCGCATTTTAATTCTACAACAGGATATGGTTATAATGATATTGGTAGAGATGCTATCGAGATGGTTTTTAGAGATGTATTGGGAGCAGAAGATGCTTTAGTTAGAAATCAGTTTGTTTCAGGTAGTCATGCTTTAAATGTGTGCTTTTTTGCTCTATTAAGACCTAGTGATTTGTTACTTAGTATTAGTGGTAAACCATATGATACACTAGATGAGGTAATTGGAATTAAAGAAAATGCTAGTTCTCTTATGAGTTTTGGTGTAAAATATGATCAAATAGAACTAGTTGATGATGATTTCGATTACGAACGTATTAAAGAATATATAACTAATAATAAAGTTAAAGTAGTTGAGATTCAAAGAAGCAAGGGTTATTCAACTAGAAAGAGTTTATCAATTGATAAGGTAGCGAAAGTTATTAAATTAATTAAGGATATTGATAAAGATGTGATTATAATGGTTGACAACTGTTATTGCGAATTTGTTTCCGACAAGGAACCTGTTGCAGTAGGGGCGGATGTAATGGTTGGTTCGCTAATAAAAAATCTAGGTGGTGGAATTGCACCAAACGGAGCTTATATTGCAGGAAGAAGTGATTTAATAGATTTATGTGGAGAGAGACTTACGTTACCAGGCGAGGGACGGGAAGTTGGTCCAACACTTGGAATAAATAAGCAAATTTTACAGGGAGTATATATGGCGCCTAGTGTTGTAGCAGCTTCATTAAAAACAGCTATTCTTACTAGTAAAGTTATGGAAAGTCTTGGTTATAGTGTAGAACCTAAATATAATGATGAACGAGTTGATATAGTTCAGAATATTATATTTAGAGATCCAAATAAACTAATAGAATTTACGAGGGGTATTCAGCAAGCTTCAGCAATTGATTCAAATGCATTAGTTGAGGCTAGCGATATGCCTGGTTATGATGATAAAATAATTATGGCAAGTGGTTCATTTACACAAGGATCTTCAATTGAGTTATCTTGTGATGGACCAATGAGGGAACCATATATAGGATATATGCAAGGGTCACTTACATATCCTTATGGTAAATTAGGTTTGATGAAAGCATTGGAAAGAATGCTTCATAAATAAAAGAAGGAAGGAGAAAAGAAGTTATGAGTACTTATGGTTATGATTCATACTATAATATGAGTAGTATGGCAGAGACAATTGTAGGAGGTTTATTAATATTTTTCCTTATAATTATATTAATTTCTCTAGCAATTGCGATATGTACTATTGTTGGACAATGGAGAGCTTTTAAGAAGGCTGGTAAAGGTGGATGGGAAGCAATTATTCCTATTTATAACCAAATAGTTCTATGTCAAATAGTAGGTGTAAATCCTTGGTGGATTTTAATTGTTGCTGTTGGCGGAATGGTACTTTCACTAATTCCAGTTCTTGGACCTTTATGTTCTTTAGCTTTATCAATCTATTTTGCAGTTTTATTAAATGTAAGTGCTGCTAGAAGTTTTGGTAAGAGTGATGGATTTGCTGCTGGGCTAATTTTCTTAGCACCAATTTTCTGGTTGATTTTAGGTTCAAATAAAACACAATATGTTGGTGTTACACCAATGAATGATGTAGTATTAAACTTCGTGAATGATAAGTTTGGTAATAGTGCTAATAATACTACTAATAATATGAATAATAATTCTAACCAAAATATGAACAATTCTACTCAAGCAACTAATATAAAATTTTGTACAAGTTGTGGATATAAAATGTCAAATAATGAGCGCTTTTGTCCAAGTTGTGGTAAAGAATCTAAATAGTAAAAAAAGAATATTTATTATGAATATTCTTTTTTTTGTGGCATATTGTGTAGTGATAGGAGGAAGTCGTATGATAAATAAGCAAAATTTATGGTTCTTGACATTGTTTAGTTTAATTTTAGTGTTGAGTGTTTACTATATTACAATGCCCAATGATTTACTTAAGGATACTTCAAAGAATAAAAAAGCGGAAGAAGTAGAAGTAGAGGCAACGATTGAAGAAGCGTCGGCCCTTGTAGCAATGAGAGTTAGTTTGGAAGAAGAAAGACAGACATCAATTGATGAGTTGCAAGAACAATTAGTAAGTGATGTTCTAGGAACAGAAGAAAAAAATAATATTTATGAACAATTAAAATATTTGAATGAAATTCAGGGAAAAGAAGAAGAGATTGAGAAAAGAATAAAGAAGGATTATAAAGTAGATTGTTTTGTAAAAATTGATAATGCTAATGCAGAAGTTGTCTGTGTTTCAAATAAGCATAATAATACTTTAGCAAACAATATCATGCGTCTTATTCAGGGTGAATATAAAACTAAAATGTTTGTGACAGTTAAATTTCAGAAGAAATAAATAAGCGTACTAAAGTAGTACGCTTTTTCATATATTGAGGTAGGTGATTAAGGGAAATGATTAAGAGTAAAGCTATTAGGAAAATCTTTGTAACTACAATGACGATGTTTATATTATTAACAGTATTCTCAATTCCAATGCTACAAGAGCAAGTAGAAATCCCTGTTAATTTAGAATTAGAAGAAATTAGCGGAATATCGACAAATAGTATTTATTTAATGAACAAAAGTGGATATTTAGTAAAGGCTCATATTTTATTGGATGAGGATAAAACAGAAAAAAAGGTAATTAAGATACTTAATAATTTAATACAAAGTGATGCGAGTAAATTTTCTAATGGTTTGAAAGGAACAATACCAGAAAATGTAAAAATTAATGAAGTAATATGTGGTAGTGAATTGGTTACGATTAATTTTAGTAAAGAATTTTTGACGGTTGATGTTTCATTAGAAAGGAAAATGTTACAATCAATAGTTTATAGTATTTTGGATATTGATGGGATAAAAGGTGTAAGTATTTTAGTTGATGGTAAAAGTTATACAAAGTCGCCTAATACTAATGCCGAATATCCATTAATATTAGATAAGAGTATTGGAATAAATGAAAAGTATGACATAAATTCAAGGGATAATATTTCTAGTGTAGTAGTGTATTATTTAGAAAATATTGATGATAGTCTTTATTATGTGCCGGTAACTAAATATGTTAATGATGAGAGAGATAAAATTAGAATAATTGTGGAGGAACTAACTACCAGTTATATTTATGAAGAAAATTTAATGAGTTTTTTAAATAGCAAAACCAAATTAATTGATTATCATGAAGAAAATGATGTTTTGGTGTTAAATTTTAATGAGTATTTATTTGATAATAATGATAAGGTATTGGAAGAGGTTATTTATAGTATTGGGTATTCTGTATTTGATAATTATTCGGTTAATATGGTAATGTTTGAAGTTAATAACGAGAAGGTTAGTCATATTTCAAGGGGAGAAATTTAATTTTGACAAAGCAGATGTGATTTGTTATAATATGGAACTACTGAAGGGGTGGATTATTATGACAAATTTAAATAGGAAGAAATATTTTGCCAAAAAAAGAGAGATTATGGAGTTTATTTTCAGTAATCATGAGAGATATGGTGATGAAAGAACGGCTTGTTTAGCGACTCTATTTCAATTTGATTTTATTTTTGATGAGGCTCTTGGTCTTAGCCATGAGGCAATGGAAATCTTATCAAAATTTGATATTTTTTATGATGATACTGATGTATATAAAAAGTTTTATAGTTTTTTGAAAGAAAGAAATTTTTTACGGGGTAATGTTTTAGAGGTGGGAGCAGGAGTTTATCCAAGGTTGTGTGAAGTAATAATGGATGAAAAGCCACCAGAACTTATTAATGTTACAGCGTATGATCCGGCCCTTATATTGGATACTTTGCCAGGTGTTACTTTAAAAAAGGAAAAGTTTACAGTCAATACTAATATTGATTCAGTTGATACACTTTATGGATTGTTTCCTTGTAAAGCGAGTATTCCACTTATCGATAAAGCCCTAGATGAAGATAAAAACTTATTAATTGCTTTTTGTGGTTGTGATCACAGTGATTCGGAACATATGAAGTGGTTTGGTAAGACTTGGGCAGAAGATGTAGTAGATGATTATAGAGAAATACATGGTAAAAAACTCGAAGTATTTACCTGGGATAAAAAATTGGGGTTGGATTTACCGATAATGGCTTATAAAAGTCAGGCAAAGCAAAAAAAGTAAAAAAAGTACTTGAAATAGTATTTTTTTTATTGTATAATTCTAGTTGTCAGTTGTGAGATGTTTGCGTAGCTCAGCTGGATAGAGCAATCGCCTTCTAAGCGATCGGTCAGGCGTTCGAGTCGCCTCGCGAACACCATTTTGGTATTAAAAGCGTCGAAAGATGCTTTTTTTCGTTTTTAACAAATAATGTAAAATATATGTTTACAAAATGCTGTTTCGACATTTTTTGAAAATGTTGTCGAAAAATATCGAAATACTTGTTGTATGGGGGAAGAAAGTGTGGTAACATATATTTAGAGGTTGTGTTGTGTGCCTTAGTTTGTATTTTTCTGTAGGCCTTTAATATCATACTCACGCGCATGGTATTTGAAACAACCTCTAAAAAAGAGAAACGATAGTTTCTTTTTTTTTGTCTTTTTGCCGAAAAGTTCTTCTTTTTAGAGAATAATTTTAGTAGGAGGTGAAAGAAAAATAAAAGTTGTAAAAGTTGTACTACAGGATGGCGGTCGTGATTGTGGAATATGTTCTTTATTATCTATTGTTAGATATTATGGGGGAGATGTGTCTAGAGAATATTTAAGAGAGATTACAAATACAACAAGAAACGGTGTAACTGCTTATAACTTAATTGAAGGAGCACGAAAAATTGGTTTTCAAGCTGATGGTGTTAGTGGAGACTTGTCAAAAATAAATAATAATAACTTACCTTGTCTTGCACATGTAATAATAAAGAAAAACTATAAACATTTTGTAGTAATATATGATATTGATATGGTCAGAAAGAAAATTGTTGTAATGGATCCAGCAAAAGGAAAGGTAGTAATGCCTTTAGCAGAATTTAAACTAATGACTACAAATAATTATATATTTTTAAAACCAATAAAGAAGTTGGCTGTTTTAGTTAAGAAAAATGTAGTACTAAAAGTAATAGAAAAAGACTGGAAGATTAATAAAAAGAGCTATATAATTTTAGGAATATTGATAATCTTTTATTTTATTTTGAATATTTGTGTAGCTTTTCATTTTAAGTACCTTCTTAATTTTGCGGTTTTTTATAATGTTAGTGAGAATATTTCTATTATATCTTTTGTGATTTTTTATGCTTATGTTTTATTACTTTTATGTCAGTATTTAAAAAATAAACTGCTATATTCTATTAGTAGTATGATTGATGAACAATTGACATTAAAAACATTAAAGCAAATTCTTTTGCTTCCATATTTATATTTTAAAAATCGAACTACTGGTGAGGTTATTACAAGATTAAAGGATTTAAATGTTGTGAAAGAATATTTAATAAGATGGTTTAATTTTTTGATGACTGATGTACTAGCAATAGTAATATTTTTTGTCTTTTTGATGAGTATTTTGAAAAAGATTACAATACTAGTTGGAATTATAATATTAAGTCTTTGTTTATTAATTCTTTTAAGAAATAAGAGAAAGAAGATTTTATATGGGGTTTTGCGGAGAAAGGAGGAAAGACTTAACTCTTATTTGGTAGAAGCACTGAGCAATGTTGATACTATAAAGGGTGGGCATATAGAGAAAAAACTGATTGATAAGTCGGCAATTTTATATAGAAGTTTATTGGAAAAAAATTACAAATATATTTCTTTCAATGAGAGAAGTGATTTTTTAAAGAATTTAGTTAAAAACACATTGTTGGTTGTAATTTACGGAATTGGGACTTATTTAGTTATTGTTCAAAAAAAAGAAATTGGAGATATTTTACTTTACCAAAGTTTTTTAATGTATTTTTTATCAAGTGTTATGAGTGGACTTAATTTAATTGGGGAATATGAGGATTTCAAAGTTTCCTTAAAGCGAGTTGAAGATTTATATACAATAGAAGAAGAAAAATTTTTAGGTTCGTATTACTATTATAATTATAAGTTGGATGGAGATATTTGTTTTAGGGATTTGTCTTTTAAGTATGGTTATAAGGAAATACTTAAAAATATTAATTTGGTTATTAGAAGTGGTGAAAGGGTTTTGCTGGTGGGAGAGAGTGGTAGTGGAAAAAGTAGTTTGGTAAAAATATTGATGCGATATTTAGAAATCCCGTATGGAATGTGCTCTATTAAAGAAATTGATATTAATCATTACCATTTAGAAAATATTCGAAATAATATTTCTTATATTAGTAGTAATGATTATTTATTTACAGATAGTTTATACAATAATATAACTTTAGGAAAAGAAGTTTTAGAAGATGAATTTTTAAGAGTGTGTCGTATAGCTAGGGTAACAGAAATTATTGAGAAAAGAAGGTGTGACTACAAAATGTTAGTGGAGGAAAATGGGTTTAATTTTAGTAATGGAGAGAGACAACGGATTATTTTAGCAAGATATTTACTTAGAAATAGTAATATTTATTTATTTGATGAAGCTTTAGGACAAATAGATGTTGAAAAAGAAGAGGTGATTTTAAAAGAAATGTTTAATTATTTGAAAGGTAAGACAATTATTGTGATAAGTCATCGATTAAATAATTCTAGTTTGTTTGATCGAGTATTAAAATTAGATAAGGGTAATATTATTGAAGAAGAAATATGAGAATAATCAAAATCTTATTATTATAAGTTGGTTATTTTTAATTATTGCGTTGTGGTCAAGTCTGACTGTATTGAATAAAGAAATTTATATTTATAAAAAAATTTCGGGTGTATTATATACGGATTCGGCTATGGAAGTTGTCATTAGTAGAGAAGATACTAAATTGTTACAGAAAAATAAATATGTCTTTATTAATAATAAAAAGATGAAAATAAAGATAGTCCAAGTGAATGAAAATATTTTAAGGAGAAATAAAACTAGTTATAATCAAGTTTTTATTAATATTGGTGAAAAGGTTGGTTCGGTAGGAGAGGTTGTTTCTGTTACGGCTGTGACAAAAAGAATAAAGGTTGCTAATATATTTAAAATTATATGGGAAGGTGATAACGATAGTTAGAGTTGAAGATGAGAAATTGGAGAAAATAACAGGAGGAGCTGTTGAATGGTTAGGAATTGGTGTAGCAATAGCGGCAATAATAATTTTTTTATCTGGTGTATTTGAGGGTTATACAAACCCAGGAAGGTGTGAGTGAGAAAACATGGAAAAATTAGAGGAAGAAAGATTAGAACAAATAAACGGTGGGGCTTCTATTACTGGATCATTAGTTAATGCCTTAACTGATATTATAAAAATTTTATATGAGGCTGGTCATGCAGTTGGATCATCTATTAGACGTGTTAGTGAGGGAAATATGTGTCCTCTCGATTAGAAATAAGCAAAATTATATTAAGAATAATATTGACAATAGCTTTTATACCAATACTAGCTTTTATTTTAAAAATTTCATTTTATGGTGGACTAATGGTTGGAAAAATGTTGAGATTTTTATAAAAATGATAAAAAAATACGAAAAATAAATAAAAATTGTTGAAAAACAAAGATTATGATGATATAATTCATTGTAGTTGAAGTGAAGGGAGGGATAATGATGGCAACTAAAGTAACTGTTAGAGGTAACTTAGATCAAGCTCTAAGAAAGTTTAAGCAAAAAGTAGCAAGAGACGGTGTCCCTTCAGAATGGAAAAAAAGAGAAGCTTACGATAAGCCAGGAGTAAGAAGAAGAGCTGCTAAAAAAGAAGGTATTAAGAATTCTCAAAAGAGAAATCGTGCTAATAATAGAGATTATTAATTTAATCTCTATTTTTCTTTCTAGTAATTGAATAATAAATAAAAATAATTTATAATAGGAGCAAAAGGAGATGAAATTATGGTAGAAAAATTAAAACAAGATATGATTGAAGCCATGAAGAATAAAGAAAAAGAACGTTTAACAGTAATAAGAATGGTTAAAGCGGCAATGGATCAAGAACATATCGACCGTAAGAGAGAAATTAATGAAGAATTATTAATTGATGTAGTTAATAAACAGATTAAAATGCGTAAGGATTCTATAGTTGAGTTTGAAAAGGGTGGACGTAGTGATTTAGCTGAGAAAACGCAGGCAGAAGTTGATATTTTGATGGCCTATTTACCAGAACAGTTATCAATTGAAGAAGTTATGAAAATAATAGATGAAATTTTTGCGGAGGTAAAACCCGAAAGTCAAAAAGATATGGGAAAAGTAATGAAAGAAGCTACTGCAAAATTAAAAGGTAAAGCAGATATGAAAGAAGTTAGTAATATTATTAAGGAAAAATTGCAATAATTTTTCTTTTTTTTTGATTATTTTCATATACTTTTATAGGTGAAGTCGATGCTTAGAAAAATGTATGAATATATAAAAGATGAAGAATTTAGATACACAATTTATAATGATCGAATCCATATTGTAAACTATGATGATATTAGTTCTTTAAGTAGTGAAGATGTTTTAATTCGCTATAGAAATAAGCGGATCAAAGTAAAAGGTAGAGGACTTATTTTAAATAGACTTTTAGAGAGAGAAGCGCTAATTATTGGTGAAGTTATTAATATAGAGGTTATATATGAATAATAGATATAAATTATGTATTAAAGGAAAAAATCCTGATTATTTTTTACGAAAAGTTATAGCAGCAAAAATTAATATTTATGATATTAATAAAAAATATAAAGAGTTATTTATCACGGTTGACGAAGATGGATATCAAAAAATTATAAAGTTTAAAACTAGTTATAAGGTAATTATTCAAGATGTTAGTGGAGTACTTAAGATAAAAGAAGTATTTAATAGGTATATTTTCTTTATCTTATTTTTTTGTTTGGGAATTGGGATTAATATTTTTTTAAGTTTTATTATTTTTGATGTTGAAGTAGTTCATTCAAACAACTATATAAAAGAATTAGTTTATGATGCTTTAAGAGAGGAGGGCATAAAAAAATTTAAATTTAAAATTAGTTTTAGTGAAAAAGAAAGAATTGTTAATAAGATTTTGACTGAAAATAGAGATTATTTAGAATGGTTAGAAATTGAAGAAGTTGGAACAAAATATATGGTTTATGCACAACAAAGAAAGAAAAATAGTGAGCCGGAGGAATGTGGAAGTAGAAATATCGTGGCGGCTAAAGGTGCTACTATTTTGGAAATTAAAGCTTTGAAAGGGGAAGTATTAAAGAAGAAGTATGATTATGTTGCACCAGGAGATGTTATTATAAGTGGAACGATTTATAATAAGGAAGATATTATGGCTAATAGATGTGCTGATGGTCAGATATTTGGTGAGGTTTGGTATAAGGTATATGTTGAATTGCCAGTAAAATATCATGAAGAAAATGTAACAGGGAAAAGTACTTATAATATTGGATATAGATTTTTAAATAAAAAAGAAGTTTTATTGGGAAAATATGAGACTTACAAAAAGGAAGATGTTTTTGTATTAGAAAGTGAATTATTGCCAATTAGTTTTGGAATTTCTAAGTACTTAGAGACTGAAGTAATTGATAAAACTTATACACTAGAAAATAGCGATACTGAGGCGTTAAAAATAGCTAATGATCGAATAAGTCGTCAGTTTAAAGAGGGGGAAGAGGTTCTTTCAAAAAAAGTTTTGAAAAAAGAGCTAAAGGATAGTAAAATAATAGTAGAAGTATTTTTGAGAGTTAAGGAAGACATCACAAGTTACAAAGAAATAACGGATGAAGAAATAGCTAATCAAAAAAAAGAAGAACAGGATGGTGGTTAAGGTGTTAGGAAGGCTTACTAGTACAATTCAAGGGGTAGTTAATTTTACCTGGCCAACAGTTATTATTTCGGTAGTGGTATTAGTATCATTTAGAATTTGTTATTTAGTTAAAAATCGGCAAAAATTAATACTATATAAAGAATTATTAGGACTTAGTTTTGTAATTTATGCATTATGTTTATTCCAAGTGGTAACGTTTCAGGATAATGTGACGTGGGCAACTAATAATTTTATTCCTTTTAGAGAAATGTTGCGTTATAATATAGGGAGTCATTTGTTTGTAAAGAATGTTTTAGGAAATATGCTAATGTTTTTACCTTATGGTTTTTTTGTTAGTTTTTATTTAAAGAATAAAAAGCCTTGGTTGACTCTGATCTTGACAGTAATTGCATCCTTTTCAATTGAATTAGTCCAGATGGTCATTGGTAGAGTATTTGATATTGATGATATTTTGCTTAATTTACTGGGCGGATATTTGGGATACTTGGTTTATTATTGGTTGAGTAAACTGTATGATAAAATACCCGAAACATTGAAAAGTGAGAAGAGTTTGAATATAGTGGCAGCGATTATATTAATTGGAATTATTACAATTTTGTAGGAGGATTTTAATGAGTAGTATAGGTGTTTTTAAACAGGTAGATTATGAAATTGCGGAGTTGGAAACTGTTGAAAAAGTATTGGAAAGAGCGATAGAAAAAGAGCAATTAGATGATGTTTTTTTAAATTTAATTATTGTTGACAATGAATATATTCATAATTTAAATAAATTATATCGAGGAATTGATAGAGTGACAGATGTTATTACATTTGCGTTGGAAGATGAAGATAGTTTGGTCTTACCAAAAGAAGTCGGTCGAAATTTAGGAGATATTTATATTTCAATTGAAAGAGCGAAAGAACAAGCAAGCGAATATGGTCATGGTTTATTACGAGAGCTTTCCTTTTTAGCTGTGCATGGATTTTATCATTTGTTGGGGTATGATCATATGAATCCAGAGGATGAGGCTATAATGTTTAAAAAACAAGAGGAGGTACTCAACGATTATGGGATTACTAGATAAATTTAAGAAGAAGAGACAAATTGTTTATACTAATAAGTTAGATACAAAAAGATTAGGGAGAAGTTTTAAAGCAGCATTTAGCGGAATAAAAGAAACTTATGTTAAGGAGCAGAATATAAAGATTCATACAGTTATGGCTTTATTAGTAGTATTATTTGGTTTTTTGTTAAGGATAAGTTATGCCGAATGGTTAGTTTGTTTGGTATTGATTGGTTTTGTGTTGATGGCAGAATTTTTTAATACGGCAATTGAATATGTCGTAGATTTGGCATCACCTGATATTCATCCTTTGGCCAAGGCAGCTAAAGATACTGCTAGTGCTGGGGTATTGATGATGGCAATCTTATCGGCCTTGATTGGTCTTGTTATATTTGTACCAAAAATTGTGAATGTTGTTGGAGGAATGTTTTAGATGAAAGAAAAGTTATTAGAATTGTTAAAGAATAGTTATGCTCCATATTCTAATTTTCCAGTTGCAGCAGTAGTTGTTTGTAAAGACGGAAGAGAATTTGGTGGGGTTAATGTTGAAGACGCTAGTACTCGAGCTGGAACTTGTGCTGAAAGGGCAGCAATTTTTAATGCTGTAACCGCTGGCGTTAAAGCTGGAGATTTTAAAGAGATTAATGTGATGGTTTCTAGTGGAAGGATAGGGACACCTTGTTTTGTATGTCGACAAATGATTTTAGAAATGTTTCCAAAGAATGCGATTGTTAGATGTTTCGCAACTGATGGAGAATTTAGGGAGTTTAAGGTTTCAGAATTGTGTCCATATCCATTTGATAGTGAGGATTTGAAGTAATGAAGTGTGGATTTGTTAGTTTAGTAGGAAGACCAAATGTTGGAAAAAGTACCCTTTTGAATAGTTTGCTTGGAATGAAGTTGGCAATAACTTCTAGTGTTAGTGGGACAACACGTAATGTGATTCAAGGAATTTATAATGATGAAGAGGCACAAATTGTTTTTGTAGATACACCGGGTATTCATAAGCCAACTCATAAATTGGGAAGTTTGATGAATAAAAAAGCGTATAATAATACTGAAGGTGTAGATATTATTTTATTTTTAGTTGACATTTCAAAAGGATTTGGTAAGGGAGACCAGTTTATTTTAGATAGAATAAAGGATAAAGGCATACCGGTATTTTTATTACTTAATAAGATTGATAATCTAAAAAATAAGGAAAGCTTATTGAGTGAGATAAATAAATTAAAAGAGTTATATGATTTTGCTGAAATTATTCCAATTTCGGCAATGAAAAAAGATAATATTCCAGTATTAATTGATTGTATAAAAAAATATTTAAATGAAGAGGCAGCTATTTATTCTGAGGATGATTTGACAAATGTTTCAACTAGATTTATTATGGCTGAGTTTGTAAGAGAAAAAATATTGGAACTTACGCATGATGAAATTCCTCATACAGTTACTTGCTATGTTGAAAATTATGAAGAAGAGGAAGATGTTGTTCACATTCAAGTGTTAGTTGTGGTTGACCGAGATAATATTAAGAAAATTATTATTGGTAAAGGTGGGTCAATGCTTAAGGAGATTGGTACCCGGGCTAGATGTGATATGGAGAAGTTTTTAGGGAAAAAAGTTTTTTTAGAGACTTATGTTAAAACCTTAAAAAATTGGCGTGATCAGGAAAAATATTTTTTAGAACTTGGCTTAAAAGATGAGGACGAGTAAAAACTGTATAAAATAGAAAGCAAATCACCACTATATTAATAGAGGTGATTTTATGAATTATGATGTTTTATGGAAACTATTTGTGAAAACCGGAAATATTAAATATTATAATTTATTACAAGCATTAAGAAAGCGTGATTAAATGAAAATTGATAGTTTTGAAGGAATTATTTTAACAGAAACGAATTATAGTGAATCTAGTAAGATATTGAATGTTTTAACTAGCGATCGAGGCGTTATTGGAATCATGTCTAAGGGGTGTCGGAATGTTAAAAGTAAATTACGTGGTGTTAGTCGAAAATTAATATATGGAACATTTCATGTGTATTATAAAGAAAATGGGTTATCAACATTAATTGGAATTGATTTGATAAATTCTTTTTCAAAAACGATGATGGATTTAGAAAGAATTAGTTTTGCGTCTTATTTATTAGATTTGAGTTATCAAGTCGTTAGACAGAATGATGATCAAGATATTTTTTTATTACTTAGAGATACATTGCTTAAAATAGAGGAGGGACTAAATCCTTTAGTACTTAGTAATATTTTAGAGTTAAAGCTTCTTGATTACTTGGGAGTTAGACCAAGTATAGATGCTTGCAGTATTTGTGGTAGTGAGAAAGCAATTGTTACATTATCGGCGGATAGTGGTGGATATGTTTGTAGAAATTGTTTTAGTAACGAGGGATATGTTTCAGAAAAAACAATTAAAATGATTAGATTATATTATTATGTTGATATAAAAAATATTAGTAAACTAGAAGTTAGTGATGATGTTAGTAAAGAAATAAATCAATTTTTAGATATGTATTATGATCGATATACTGGGCTTTATTTAAAGAGCAAAGATTTTATTAAAAAGATTGGTTCAATGAACCAAAAGGCAGTTTAAACTGCTTTTTTTTGTGAAAATTTAGTGAAAAAATTGGAGGTTTTATTTGTAGTATGTTATTATTTTATGTGTAATAGGAGATGATGTAGTGATGAATGCATATATAGCAATTTTTTTACCTAGTGTAATAGGAATTACTGTGTATAAAATAATTACAAAGGAAAAAGATAATAACTGGTTATTTTTAAATTATCTAACTCAAGTTTTTCTTGCAAACTTTTTAACGTGGTTTTTATTAGAAATAAGAAATCACGATATTACAAATTTCTCTAGTTATATTGGTAATGATTTTTCGTTTAGTTTAAAATATATGTTATTAGTTATGGTATTAAGTATCATTTTGAGTATTGTTTTTGCAGTTTTAAAAAAGTATTTTGTATTTGAAGTAGAAGTAGAAAATGGCAGAAAAAAGAAAAAATAAGAAAAAAGTAAAGAAGAAAAAAATATTTTCTGCAATAAACATTCTTAGTTTTATACTGTTATTAAT
>X371_Linnaeus_Two_toed_Sloth__coassemble_815_pt1 | contig 46810 bp, 39 predicted proteins | sample X371_Linnaeus_Two_toed_Sloth__metabat2_low_PE_006 | metagenome-assembled genome bin X371_Linnaeus_Two_toed_Sloth
CCAATTGCCTTAGGAAGTGAACTTCTGTTTTGTTGAACATAACTTTGTCCGGCTATTTTCAATTGATCTTCGGCGGTTACATAGTGTTCTTCTTTAGCGTCCTGAATAACTTTATTAATACTTACCATAGCTACTACGGATAAAATCCCTAGGATGGTGACAGCGGCCAATACTTCAACTAAAGTGAAGCCCTCTCTATTCTTCTTTTTTTTCATATGTAGTTTCCTCCCATTGCACATAACCGCATATTTATCATATATAGGCTAACTTATTATTTCATATATAATTATATCTAGTACAATGTCTTTTGTCAAAGAATAGTTACATGATTCCAATTCTTTTATTGCTTAAATTAATTAAGAAAAAAGAGCCCTTATACTACAGGTATATGGGTTCTTTTAGGCTTTTAATCCAATGTTACAACATAATATGTGTTGCCAGTTGGGGATGTACTAATTGTACAATTAGCTTCAACTTTTCCATTTTCATTAAGATATAATTGGTAACTTAGGTTTTCAATGGTTGGCATTTGAAAAACCTGCTCGTTGATATTTTTATCATAAGAAGCTTCTTGTAATTTAGCATAAACCTTATCTTTAGTTATATTTAACTTAGTAGCTATTTCTTCTTGCGTTAACATCTTCTTAGCCTCTTTATCGTAGAAGCCGATGACATAAGGATTTTCTGTTACTGTATTATTACATAAATTAACTTTACTGGAAAGCATTGATAACGAAATATATTTATCACTTATATAGCTTATTAACTTAGTAGACACATAGCTATCTTTTAAATACCCCTTATCAATTAATTGATCTTTGCATATCGAACTATTTATATCAGCTTTTTCAGTTTCTTGGTAGTAGGTATCAATCTGTTGATTAAGCTGAGTTACAAAATCTTGCATTTCTTTAATGTCTGTGTCTAAAGACGCATGGGAATAGATCAGATCTAATACCATGCAGTCTTCATTTACATTTTGACATATCTTAATAACTTTTTTATCATTCTCTTCAACACCGCTTTTTGTCTTAGATGGTTGAAGTCGTAAATCCGTATTGGAAGCAGATTTGTTATCCCCACTTGGGATAATAAGCATTACAACTCCTGATGATATTAATACAAGTGCAATTATTATAATTATAATATTAATTATTTTTCCTTTTTTCATAGTGCCTCCTTATCCCTTGCAACTAACGTTAGCACAGTAACTTCCACTAGAGTTAGTACAGGTTTTATATACATATCCTTTTATACCGCTAGCGCTGACACCATAGTAGAAATTTCCACTTGTCTTAACAACATAGAATGTTTCGGCGGTTTTTAGAACCCCAACTACACTACTATTTTTTACATCAGCTGTTTTATGAATATATGTTCCCTGGCGACAATCTTTTACTTTTTTGCAACCACTGGTATTACTAACACTACAACAAGCCTGTTTATTACAATCTGCTGATTTTGCTTTGGCTTGTGTTCCACAACTTATGCTACTATCATATGCTGATACTAAATTAGCAGTTTTATATTTTTTTCCTCCACCACAAGTTTTACTGCATGATGACCAAGCACTATAACTACTTATTACAGTAGATGAACAGCAAGCTTGGGAATTACATGGTTGTGATGAACTATCAGCTCCACAATTTCTTCCATCATATGTACTATATTTTGTTCCAGTTCTTGTTTGTGTTCCACCACCGCATTTTACACTACAAGCTCCATAATTCCCCCAGGTTGTTGTAGTTGAAGAACAGCAGTTTTGTGTATTACATGCTGATCCTCCACTGGCTAAGTCCTTAGAAGAACATCTTTTTGAAGAATCCCATTTTGAATAAGCTAAACGATTGTAAGTTCCACCATTACATTTAGCACTACAAGTAGTACCATCTTTGTAAGTAACTTCACTACAACAATCTTGGCTATTACAGTTTTGAGATAAATTTGTCGTTATAAGTGCACAACTATTTGTTCTTGTTTGCGTTCCACCACCACAGGTTTTACTACAGGTTGACCAAGCGCTATACGCATCTGCACCATCAGATGTAGTTCCTAAACTCTTAACTTCCGAACGGTTACCAACATTATCTTCTGCTATTACATAAGCATAATATGTTTTGCCACAAGCTCTTGTAAAACTAGTTGAAGTTGTAAATCCAGAATCAGTTTTTGCTGGTGTTCCAGAGGTTGTTTTTATTAAATATAAGTAACGTTTAAAACCGGATTCTTTATCGGCAGAACCACCGGCAAGTGTCTTAATTGATGCATTTTTATTAGAACCACTTACACTTCCAATTGCTCCAGTTGTTGGAATCGTTGGTGCAACTTTATCGACTTTAATTGTTACAGCACTAGAGTATGCAGAACAATTTCCTAATTTATCACAAGCACGATATTTTATAGTACTTGTTCCTGTTGTTTCAATTGAAGCACTGTCACCGTCTCTATTTTGGATATTTCCAGCAGCGCCATCAATTGTATATTGATATTTATCAAGTCCTGATCCACTGTCTGTTGAACCACTTGCTTTAGCAAAAATATTTAAAGCAGACCAAGTGTTGACCGTATAACTTGATAGTCCAGATGTTGTGGTTGGCCTTGTACTATTGTTTTTCCACTTATATGTTTTGATTTGTGGAACAGTTGGTGGAGTTACATCGATATTTACAGAAACTTTACATGCTGTTTTATTTCCTTCTTTATCTTCAATAGTTATTGTTCCTACATCTGTTGTTGTTTTAAACGTTTTAGTAAATTCGGCTTTAGTACAACCTACTCCATCACCATCATCACAGCCTACTGTTATTGTAACTGGACCCTTAGTCCATGCTTTTGGATTGTTTTTATTATCTACAGTTTTAATAATACAAGTCGGTCCTTGAGTATCTTTATAATCAATTGTACCAGTTGATTTAGTAGTTGTTAGACCATAAATATTTGTCGCAGTTACAACTACTTTTACTTTTCCTGGCGTATACTTGGCGAGGCTTATAGTTTTTTGAATACTCTTATCATAATTAGGTAATTGAGTACTTCCACTATTTTTTACCTCTTTACCATCTTTATAAATTATATAACTCCAACTTAGTAGTTTTTCATTATCTGATATTTTTATCTCTACAGCTGCTTTTTTTGACTCTTCAGGATCTGTTGTCTCAAGTTCAATTTTAGGAGATCCCTTCTCAAGCGTTTCTTTACTTGTGTATGTTGGACACTCAAGATATGAAACATATGAATAGTCATTTTGTGAATATTTAAAAACTTGCACATAAGATTTATTAGAGTCACATGGATTATCACTGTAATCTTTAATTTCTTTTATGTAATTCTTATCAACTAATGTTTTCATTTGAACTTTAGTTTTTTGACCAATAGCTTTTGGAAGTGCACTTCTGGTTTGCTGAGTAAAACTTTGACCTGCCATTTTCAATTGGTCTTCAGCCGCAATATAGTGTTCCGCTTTGGCTTTTTGAATAATGTGATTAACACTAACAACTGCTGTAACTGATAATATTCCTAAAATGGTCACAGCCGCTAGTATTTCAATTAATGTGAACCCTCGATTGTTTTTTCTCATACACTCACCTCTAATTATAATCGTACTACTATTTTCAAACTAAAACAATTACTTTTTGATGAAAAATTGAATTTTGTGTAAAAGTGAAGAAAATAAAGAAACCACCAGTTTACACCAGTGGTTTTCATTTTTTAAATTCTATATTTTTACGATTGTCTTTCTCGGAGCAACGCTTGCATATATTCTTTTAATTCATCAACATAGTATGACAAATATAAGTCACCTGCTGTATTATAATATATTTTAATATCTGTGTATTCTTCCCTTGTTGTTATTGTAATATTATACTCTAGTGCAAAATTTTCATTGGCACTTTTTATTGCTGTATGTATATCTTGATTGGTTATATTTAGTTTAGTTTTTGTCTCTTCCAAGCTTAGCATTTTATCATCTTCTATATCGTAAACATAGTTTTCAGACTGAAATGACTCTTTTTCGTTAGTACAAATATTTATTTTTGTTCTTTTTATGTTTAGAGTTATTACTTTGCCATCGGAATAAGTGTTGTAATCACTTTTTATTCGAAGACTATTTTGATTAGCAGATGGATTTGTTGCTTGACAACTTGCATCTATAGTTGATTCTTTAGCTATTTTATAGTATTTTTGAGTATTTTCATTTAATTCTTTGATGGCTTTTTGAAGAGTGTCGGAATCATAATCATATGATATATCGGCATATAAATCTTCCATTTTATATTCACAATTCTCATCGATACAAGTTGTTAAGGTAGACGTTTCCTTTATATCATAGCCTTCTAATTTTTTAGGGTTCTTGGTCTTATCAAGTATTTTATTAGTACTTATTAAACCGAGTGCTATTAGGCCAATGCCTATAACCATTAGTACTATAGGGAATATTTTCTTTTTCATATATTGCCTCCTTTTAACCTTGGCATTGTGCATATGAACACGTCGTACCAATAGGTTCTATGCAATTTGAATATATATAGCCAAATCCAGCTGGCTGATTCCAAGCATAATATCCCTTAATAGTTCCAGATACATATACATACCATCTTCCATTTGCTTCTCCTATTTTATAAATTGTTTGGGAATCATTTATATAGCCTTGAAAGCCTCCACTTGATTGGTCGTAAACTACTGTATTTCCAGAACGGCATGTATGGTATTGTGGACATGCGGTTGGATTAGATGTACTGCATGGATTTACTATATGGATTCTAGTACTGCTACTTGCTGAACAGTTTCCAGCATTATCACACGCACTAATGTAAACATTTTGATTTCTAATAGCAGAGAATTTCGTTGTTGTAAATGGTGATTTATTTGAGTTGGCATAATCTGTCCAAGAACTATTATTATATGAATATCGCCATTTAGCTAAGCCAGATCCCCCGCTATCACTACCAGATAATGTCAAAGCAAATGGAGTTGCAGTAGCATTTCCGCCACTAGGATTGGAAATATTACTAACGGTTGGAGCGGTCTTATCTATTTTTACGGTTTGATTTCCTGGACATGTTACTGAATTACCAGCGTTATCATAAACTGTCCCTGGACTAGCCGTTGTAGTGTTGGTGTTGCTTGAATATGTTTTGCTTGCATTTCCTTTACAACCACTTCCACCAGTATCGCTACATGTTCCAGTTATGGTTCTATTACCATTTGTCCAAGTTGTGTTACCTCCGCTTGAAGTACATGTTGGAGCAGTTTTATCAATCTTTACGGTTTGATTTCCTGGACATGTTACTGAATTACCAGCGTTATCATAAACTGTTCCTGGACTAGCTGTTGTGGTGTTGGTATTGCTAGAATACGTTTTACTAGCATTTCCCGCACAGCCACTTCCTCCTGTGTCGCTACAAGTTCCGGTTATGGTCCTATTACCATTTGTCCATGTTGCATTTCCACCACTTGAAGAACATGTTGGAGCTGTTTTATCTATTTTAACAGTCTGATTTGCTGGGCAAGTTGCTGAGTTTCCGGCATTGTCATAAACTGTTCCAGGACTAGCTGTTGTGGTGTTGGTATTGCTGGAATATGTTTTACTAACATCTTCTTTACAGCCACTTCCTCCTGTATCACTACAAGTTCCTTTTATAGTTCTATTACCATTAGTCCAAGTTGCATTTCCACCACTTGAAGAACAGGTTGGAGCAGTTTTGTCTATTTTAACAGTCTGGTTTGCTGGACAAACAACCGAATTTCCTACATTATCATAAACTGTTCCAGGACTTTCTTTTGTAGAGTTGGTATTGGTTGAATATGTTTTACTAACATCACCTTTACAACCACTTCCATTATCACTACAGGTTCCTTTTATAGTTCTATTACCATTAGTCCATGTGGCGCTTCCACCACTTGATGTACATTTTGGAGGGGTATTATCAATTTGAACAGTTCCGGCTGATTTTATTGTTGATTTATTCCCAACCATATCTTCTGCCACAACATAAACTGTTTCATTTATTTCTGTTGTCCATATTTTATTTACTTCAACTGGGCCTCTCGAACCAGCAGTGAATGATTTTGCCCAATCTGATTTTAAAGAGCTTCCATCACTTTTATATGTATAATAAATCTTCTTAACTCCTGATAAGGTATCACTTGCTGTTGCTGATATCGTAACTTGATCTGCCGTCCATTTACCGTTATGACTATTTGTTGTCTTATCGATTGTTGGTTTAGTGTTATCTAATCTAACTACTGCTGACTTTTCATATCCGCCACTATAATAGTTTCCATTGGCATCTCTTAGACCTTCAGTTCCGGCTGGTCTTACTACTAGATACCATTCTCCATTCTCATTTTGCGGATATTGAACTTTAAATGATAGTTCTTGCACTAGCTCTGTTCTACTATTAGTAAATTTCTTAGTTTTAAAAGTTAAACCTGATATATTTGATGGTGTCTTTGTCCAAGCATACTCAACTTGAACATTTTCTTTTAAGCCATAAGGATCTCTTATTTTTACAGTTGCATTTAACGCATTTCCTGATGCGTCTTTACCTGTTGTCCAATTAGAATTTACGGATATAGAAATTGTTGGTCCTTCTGTATCGGTTCTCGTTCCATCACAAATGTCTTTTTCTAAACTTTCGTTATATATTTCTTTGCCATTTTTATCATTACACTTGATTGATATATCATATAAATAATTTTCATTGGATTTATATACTCTAACAAATGTAAGAGATGTCTTTTTATCAGCTGCATAAGTATCGCAGGTTGAATTATCAATCTTAATGTCTTTCACAAGACTTTTAGCTGATAGAGCTGAGTATGGAATATCATAACATCCACTCGAGTTATTACCAAACATGTCTTTAGAATATGAATCCGTATATAACTTGGCACTAGATACGACGGATTCAGCGTATTTTTTATATTTGGTTTTAGCATTTTCAGTTTGAAGATTACTTACCTGTGGTAAAGCAATTACTAAAACTATTCCTAATATAGTGATTGCTACTAGTAATTCAACTAAAGTAAAACCTTTGCTATTTAACTTTTTCATAATTACCTCTCTCCTTTTAATCACTTATTGTTATAGTGTTTTTATCTGCTTCTGTTGATTCTTCTACATAGTAGTCGGTAACAGTCAGTAAAATGTCTTTATTTTCCGCAAATTGAGCTTCATATGGAATGGTTGATTGTTGATTTATTCTTTTAATGTAGTAAATACTTTTTGTTTGATTACTGTTTTTATCTGTAAATACTAAGGTAATATATTTGTCTTCAATAATTTGGTTTGAAGTGTTTTTTATATCAGCAGTTATGTAATATATACCATCTTGTTGGAATACAGTAAGGTTTTCAATGCACAGGCTATCTAGACATTTTGTTTTAGCTAAATTTTCAGAAGGATTCCTCTTAATATTCAGTATTTTATCAATCTCATCTTGTTTGTTATCCTCTGTTATTTGATTTTCATTCTTACTGTCTTTTTCAGGTTTTGGTTCTAGAAATAATTTATATCCACCAAAGGCTATTAAACATATTCCAATTGATAAGAGTATTATCCCCACTACTTTCTGAATCTTCATAATCACACTCTCCTATGATTAGAATTTTATCATTATAATTATTTTTTGTCTAGAAAATAGATTGGAAAATTAAAAAAGATGTCATAATAATTTACGACATCTTTTTATTCGTTTACGTCTCGAACTTTAAAGCTGCTTGCTGTTGAAAGATCTTGCATAACAATTCCAAAAATAACAGTTGATTCTCCTGGCTTTAAAGATTCGATTTCGCTTTCCATAGTTCCAACTAAGCTACCGTTTGTATCATAAAAGTCTATTTCTATATGCTTATCAGTAATCGTTGCCCCGGTTTCATTAAAAACAACGGATGTAAAACTAGCATGCTCACTTGGATTAGTAGTAGATAAATGATTTTGGGTATACTTTACACCATTGAAAGTCTGATCGTCTTTTAGTGAAGCGGCTCCTAAATCATGATACCCCTCCGCTTCACTAATATAGCCTTCTTCTTCGGTTGGTTTTTTGACTTTTGTATTTTTATTGTAACTCAGTACCGCTCCACCTACAATTAAACATAAGGCTGCGACAATTATAAGTGTAGCCCCAATTATTTTATTTTTCATCTTTCACCTCTTTTAATCAGGAACAACCGTTGGATATAGTGTTGCCCAATTTTTACAGCCATCTCTATTTTTTCCTGGACAATATTTAGAAGTTCCTACTCTAACTATTTTTCCATAGTTCCAACAAACTCCACAATAGCCATAATATGCAGTTGGGTGATATGTTCCACATGATAACGTCCAATTGCATGGCTTTAAAGTTGTCCCCAATACACCTACACTATGAGTATGAGAAGGCGGGCCACAACTCTTTCCAGTCTCACAGCTTGCAGATGTTTGATATGATGAACCACAATTAGCGCCTGTGTAATTACTCTTTTTCTGACAAGTACGATATTTAGTACCAGTACCGCAGCTACCTTGACAACTGCCATAATTACCACATTCTTCTCTAGTGCTACTACATTGATCTACTATATTAATTCTAGTTGTTTTGCTAGTAGAACAGTTCCCAGCAACATCACATAAACTTATATACACATCTTGATTCCTAATAGCAGAGAAGTTGGTTGTCGTGAATGGAGATTTATTAGAATTAGCATAATCTGTCCAAGAACTATTATCATATGAATAGCGCCATTTGGCTAAGCCTGAGCCTCCACTATCACTACCAGATAATGTCAAAGCAAATGGACTGGCAGTTGCATTTCCACCACTCGGATTGGAAATGTTACTAATAGTTGGGGCTGTCTTATCAATTTTTACAGAACCGGCGCTCTTAAATGCCGAAACATTTCCAGCATTATCTTCTGCAACAATAAATACTTCATTATTTCTTGCTGCTGACCAAATACCACTTACGGATGTTTTATTATCTGTATTCCAATCGCTATACTTAGTGGCTGTTGAACTAGCTGTATAGGTATAATAAATTTTTTTAATACCCGATTTATTATCACTTGCTTTAGCAGTGATTGTAACGTTACTATTAGTCCATTTACTACCACTACTATTGGTTGTAGAGTCAATAGTAGGTTTTGTTTTATCAATCATTATTTTCCCAACTGGTGTTATGTCGGATTGATTTCCAGCTTTATCAACGGCAATTAAGTACACGTTATTTTCTCTTTCGGCTGTCCAAGTTCCAGCAACAGATAAATTATTACCTGAAGGTGTTTTTTTATTCCAATCCTCTAGTAATCCTGATTGAGCATTAGAATTTGAATATGTATAATAAATTTTTGTTACCCCTGAATGTGAGTCGGTTGCTGAGGCTGTTATTTCAACTGAAGAGTTAGTCCATACACCATCTTTACTATTTGATTTGCTAGTAATAACTGGTTTGGTATTGTCTAATTTAAATATATTTGATTTTACTGTTGTTTGGGTCATGTAAATACCATTAGCATCGCGGACCTCGTTAGTTTTAATAATTAATGTATATTCACCTGTTACACCTTGTGGTACTTCAATAGTTGTAGTTAATGGATTAGTAGTAGTTCCTTCACCACGTTTATTTTTAAAATCCTTTGTTTTAAAGGCTAATGAACTTTCGGCTGTCCCGGCTTTTTGCCAAGCATACTGGATTTTAGTATTTTCAGCTAGACCATATAAATCACTTACTTTAACAGTAACTTTATCTGGATTACCAGATTTTTTTCCGTTATACCAATCGTGACTATCTGGAGTAATAGTTACCCCTGGTCCTTCTTCATCCATTTTGGTTCCATCACAAATTCCTTCACCAGGAATTGTTTTTTCATATAAGGTTTTACCATTTTTGTCAACACATTTAATGGCTACTTGATATGAGTAATTTTCATTTGATTTTAAAACTTTAACATATGTTAGTGGTGTTTTTCCATCGGCGGCATAGGTATTACAATTTGCACCATCTATCTTTATGTCTTTAGCAAGATTCTTACTCTTTAGTTCAGAATATGGAATGTCATAACATCCACTAGTATTGTTTCCAAACATATCTTTAGCATATGAATCAGTATACAATTTTCCACTTGATATTAGTGACTCAGCATACTTATCATACTTGGTTGTCTTGTTATCATTTTGAAGATTCAACACTTGGGGAATAGCGATAGCTAATATAATTCCAAGTATTGTTATGGCAACCAATAGTTCTACTAAAGTGAACCCCTTTTTTTCTTTCTTCTTTTTTTTGTTAGTTTTCATGACTCACCTTCTATACTTTTACAATAACAATTTTAGCATCTATATTTTATTTTGTCTAGGCAATAAAAAAAGAATTGTCCCTTTTTGAGGTGGTAATTCTTTTTTGTTTTTTTGTAAACAAAAAAAGCTATTATTCAGCTTCTTTTACTTCTACTACTTTGTTTCCTTTGTAGTTTCCACACTTAGCGCAAACTCTATGTGGTTTAATCATTTCACCACAACTTGGACATTTTGTCATACCAGGAACTTCCATAGCATTATGACTTCTTCTCATTCTCTTTCTTGTTTTTGAAACTTTACGGAAAGGAACAGCGAACATTTGAATGTCTAATTTCATCATATTATCACTCCTCTTTGAAATCTTTTAATAACTCACTGAATGGATTATTCGATGATGATAGTTCATCTTCACTTATTAGTTTCCATCCATCCCCATGAAATTTACTGAGATCTTTAACCTTAGTAAACTGTAAGGGGATCTCTAGTACAATATTTTCCCACAAAAACTGAAATATATCAAGTGTATTTTCACTTTTTTTGCAATTTTCTTCAAGAATGTCATCATACTCTATAGAAAATGGATATTCTATTGGCTCTAGAGAAATTGAATCTGCTAAAGTCATACTACCTGTGATAGTACAGACGATATAATCACTGTATTCTTCTACATCATCTTCTGATGCTCCTCTATATACTTTACCTGTTGTTTTAATGTTATTTAAGGCTAAGACGTCCGTACCTTGATAATATTCAGAGGGAATAGTATATTCATTAGAAATATCTATTTCTGATACTGTTCCACTATGTAATAAACTTAAATCTATTTCCATATTATGACCTCTTTCTATTTAACTGCTACCATGGTATCATTTTCAACTACTTGGATTAACCCATGATAGTGATGATTACTACCACTTGGGAGACTGCTTTCATTATTAACCCAAATTCTGATAGTATATTTGTTTTCGGCTAAAGCTTTAGATGTTTCTTTTATCAATACGCCATCTTTTAAATCAGATAATTTATAAACGACAGTTTCTTCACCGGCTTTTTTGATAGAGATTCTTATTTCCTCACGTGGGATAGCAATTTCTGAGCAGTCGTCTTCTAGGGTTTTATCAGCATTATCTACTAGAATTATTTTATATTTAACGGGTTCAGTTAAGTTATTAGTAATCGTCAAAGTATGGCCCGTTGATGCTAATCCTACAGCGTCAGTAAGTGGTGTTACTTTAGTAATATTTAACTCTTCTCCTTCATCTTCATGAAAAGTTATATCAAGTGATTCAGAACTATAATCAATGTTTGTGGAATCATTAAATGCATAGTAAATATATCTAGTTGAAAAAATAGCTAGTATTAAAATAAAGGTAATGATTACCGTATTTTTAATTAGTTCTTTTTTACGATTTATTTTATTGTAATACATAGTACACCTCTTTTGTTTTGTTCTTACTTTTTGTTAGGACTTTATTAATACCTACTTAATTATAAATGCTTTACTCTGTTTTCGCAAGTGTTTCTTCCGGCTTAGAAGTTTCTAAGGCTTTACTAATAATAATTTTGGCAGTTTCTAAAGTGTCACAGCAAGCAAGGAATCTTGTGGCATGACAAAAAGTTAAGCCTTTAATACCAGATATTTCTTCAAGTTGTTTATTTTCAAGACCTGCCCATTCTTCTGGAAAATCCCACCTTTTTGTATGATCTTCTTGGGTTAATGGAACTGTTTTTATACCATAGCCGCCACGATTTGAGGGATAAACAACAAAATATATATCATTAGCACTCTCTTCTGATAAAAGGGTTTGTTCATATGGCATATATTCATCTAAAAACAAAGTATGATTTTCTTTTTTTTCTAAAGCCAATAATACTTCTGCTTTAGCTGTAACTTTACCAATTACGGATAATAGTTCTTCTTCAATAAGAACCTTAGCGAAAGAAACAGCTTTTTGAAATTGAATAGAAACATCTTGATTACTTTTATATCCCGGATTAAATAATTTAAATATATCACTTAAAGTCTTTACTTTATATGGGGCTTCTATTTTAGGAAAAACACCATTATCATCTGCATCAATAGCTTCAATAAAATCTTTATCAAAGTAAGTAAATACATCTTCTATGTTTTCAACATTTCTCTTTTTTAGAAATTCTCTTCCAAAGTGCTTCCAAATTAATCCAAATGAACAATATTTGATTCCATTTTCCCTTATGGCAGCGTCTTCTTGATGGTGATCAAATTCTTTTCGCCCAATATCGTAAACTAAAACGTCTTTATCTAATTCTGTTGGGATGGATGGTGTTCTATAAACTTTTATATTTCCATATAGTAAATCAAAGAAAGCTGTCGAAAATATTTCATCAGCATGCATTGTTCCACTATGTGTTATAAATTTGGCCTCTTCTATGTTTTTTACTAATTCCATACTCCACCTCTTCTCTCCTATTATAACAAAAACTATTCATTATGAATAGTTTTATCTTTTGGTTTTAGTTTGTTTTTTTTCGTGAACTTTATTTTTCTTTTTCTTTCTTAAAGCGCCAAAGATTCCAGCTCCGGCAGCAGCAACTCCAACAGCTGTTGCAGCTCCTCCGACTAAAGTTTGATCAATTCGTGTAAACTCCTTGCTTTGGTCAGCAATAGTTTGTTCTCCAACTATTTCTTTGGCTGTATAATCATAATAACTGTAATTTATATCTAGGTGTCCCTGGCCATTACCTGCTCCGGCCCCAGTCGCACTATCAGTAGCTTGAATGATCGTTGCGTTAGGAATATTTTCTTTCACTGAGGTAGAAGGAACGATGGTGTCTAATGGCAAACTTCTTGTTTCACCAGTATATTGATCTCCTCCAGCTATCCATACATGCATCTTTTCTGATATATCATAGTCAACTTGACTTTGTAAGAAACGATAGCCAGATTGATTACAATAAATTCCAGCTTCATATCCAGCTGAAGAAATGGTTTTAGACCAAGTGTCTAACATTGTGGTTACAGAATCTTTATCTAGACTAGTACTTAAAGATCCTTCAATATCTAAGTATACTGGGTAATCAATTCTCTTATTCTTTAATAATTCAAGCGTATAATTAGCCTGTTTTCGTTGGTTTTCGGCAAATTCTTCCATATCAGTGCAATTTTTTAGTGTAAAGTTATTATAGCAATATACTCCTAATGGTATATTGTGTTGACTAGCATTTAAAGCATTAGACTCGAAAGTTGCATCTTCGCTTAAACCTTGAGAAGAACGAATAATAACAAACTCAAAATTTTCTTGGAGTTTATCCCAATCAATATCACTACCTTGTGCATACGATAAGTCACAACCTCTTAATGGCTCAGTTAATGCTTGATAAGTGACATCTAGATTTGAAGCAACCACGTTATCAACAATTGAAGGAATTCTTATATATGTCCCTGGAACGATATCTTTTCTAGTTAAATCATTAAATTGCAATAATTCGTTAACACTCATGCCATATTTTAAGGCAATATCAGTTATATCCTCTTCAAATCCGACCTCATAAGTACCATCATTTAGAAGTCGTTTTTTATCATTTAAGTTATTTCTATTAATGACAGTACTTAAATCTTGGCTAGATCTTATATTTCCAGATAGATCCTGATAGATGTTGTATGATCCATCATACTTAATTTGCTCATCATCCATAACTAAATAAGCATCATATTCTGTAATTTTACAATACTTTTTTACACGTGTTAAATTCGTATCCGTTCCATAGAGACCAACATAAATATTATTCGCAGAGCATTTTTCAACGAAATCTTTGATGAGCTTAGTTTTCATTTCATTATTTAAATCATCATTTTCAATAATCCGATTAATATCTAAGTAGACAGGAAAATTAATGTCATATTTCCGGATTAAATTTTTGACATATTCAACATCATCGTAGATTGATGACTCATCAGCCGAATCAGAAGAAATAATAACACCTAGCGTAATGTCGTGATCATTACAGTATTTTGCTTTTACATTATCAAAATGTGTTCGAACAGAATCGTGATCACCCATATCTAAAATAACAAAATCTTCTTCATCTAAGCCGAAGTTTATAATTGGATTAATATCTGAATGTCCAATTTGATTCTCGATGGTTGGCTTTGTCTCTTGGGCTGATTTATAATTCTTATAAGCTACGGCTGACCCACCTAACGCTAGTGTTCCTGTTAATAGTAAGGCAATTGCCTTTTTATTTAATTTTAATTTACTCATTCTACCATTCCCCCTATTGCCGAATGTGCGTTCACATTATACCATATTTTTCTGTTTTTGTAAAGAAAAAGACCTAAAGAGGTCTATATTAATAAGGTTGGTAGGTGCTTGCAAGAAACTCAGCTACTTTTATTCCGTCCATAGCAGAGGTGGTTATTCCACCGGCATAACCGGCTCCTTCACCACAAGGATAGAGACCTTTAATATTAGCCATACCGGAAGTATCACGTATAATTTTGACAGGTGACGAGGTCCTACTTTCGACACCAAGCAAGAGAGCGTCGTCGGAAGCAAACCCAGCTATTTTTTGATCAAAGTGTTCAATAGCTTCTTTTAAAGCACTATTAATGTAATCAGGAAAAATAGTATTTAAGTTAGTAAGCGTATATTTTCCTTTGACAATTGGAGTTACTTTTCCAAGTGCGGTTGTTGGAACATTATTTTTATAGTCTTTATATAATTGTAGTGGAATGTTTGTTTGGCCTGATAAATAAGCTAATTCTTCGAGGTGACGTTGAAAAGCGATGCCAGCTAATGGATCGTGTCCAAAGTCATCTGGTGTGACTGTTACAACTAAGGCACTATTAGCATTTTCTGTATCTCGCTGATGATTACTCATTCCATTTATAGCCAATCTTTTTTCTTCAGAGGAAGCATTAACCACATAACCACCGGGACACATGCAAAAAGAATAGACTCCTCTTTGTTCTTTTGTTTGATAAGTTAGTTTATAACTGGCTGGTGGTAAAAGATTGGCATATTTTTTGCCATATTGATTGATATTGATTAAGGTTTGTGGGTGTTCTATCCGAATACCAACGGCAAAAGCTTTACTCGTCATCACTAAACCTTTTAAATGTAACATTTCAAAGGTATCTCTAGCACTATGACCAATGGCAAGGACTAGTGCTTCACAAGGAATTATTTCATGATTGTTGACTTCAATACTTATTAGCTTATTATCTTTCGTATTTATTTTTGTTAACTTTGTATTATAGCGAAATTCGCCACCCATGGCAATTATCTTTTCACGGATATTTTTAACAACGGTTCGTAAAATGTCCGTACCAATATGTGGTTTGCTTTCATACATTATGTTAGCTGGTGCTCCATTTTCGACGAAGATTTCAAAGACTTTCTTCCCACGAAAAGCTTTATCTTTCACTAAAGTATTTAGTTTGCCATCTGAAAAGGTTCCGGCACCACCTTCTCCAAATTGAACATTTGAATCTTTATTTAAGTTCCCCGTTCGCCAAAACTCCTCAATAGTTTTAACTCGTTCTTCGACCCTTTCACCACGTTCAATAATAATTGGTTGGTAATTATGTTCTGCTAAAAGATAAGCACAAAACAAGCCAGCTGGTCCACTACCAACAATGATTGGACGTTCCTTTAAAGGTTGGGTTCCCGATGGGGAAAATTGGTATTCTTCTATTGGGGCTTTAAAAATGTCCTTAGAGGTTACTCTTTTTAGTATTTTATTTTCAGAAGTTATTTTAACATCTACTTCATAAACGTAAAATAATTGATCCTTTTTTCTAGCGTCAAGTGATACTTTAATAATCTTTAGCTCTTGAATTTCATTTTCTGATACTTTAAGGCGTTGAGCTACTTTTTTTCTTAATAAGTTTTCATTTGTTGGAAATTCTAATTTTAATTGACGAAGCCTAATCATCTTCTTCACATCCTTCTCCTGCTTTAATGGCACTAAGCCAAGCAAAGCCTAAATTATAACCACCACAGTCGCCATCAACATCAAGTAGTTCTCCAACAACATATAAGTCTTTTATAAGGGTTGATTCCATGGTTTGGAGATTTATTTCTGTTAAAGAAAGTCCTCCTGATGCGACCTGAGCATGATTAAAGTCATTTGTTGCAATAACCTCGGTAGTGAAATTGGTCAATCTATCCAATAAAATAGTTTTAGCCTGGCTGGTTAAATTACTATAAGATGTTGAATTTGGTATTGAAAGATCGTTTAAGATAACAGGGATAAGTTTTTGATTAAGGAAACCAGAAAGTTCTCGTTCAAGGGAACGATGAGGCTTATTCATAAAATAGTTATCAAAAAAAGCTTCAACGTCGTTTTTAATAAAAGGTAGAAAATTTATTTTTACTTTAATATTGGTTGTCTGGTTCAGGGCTTTGGAGACATATCTGCTAATATTAAAGACACATATACCACTTATTCCATAATCCGTTAGTTGAATTTCACCAGCCTCTTCTTTAATTAATTTATTATCAATATATAATGAGACTTTAGCATCAGTTCTTACTCCACTCCAGTCTTTCAAGTAGTCACCTTTAGTTCTTAGTTGTACTAATGAGGGATGTGGAGGAATTATAGTATGACCAAAGTTTTTTAAGAGATTATAGCCATCTCCTGTAGACCCGGTTTTAGGAGCAGCAATAGATCCCATAGCCATAATGACTTTATCTGCTTTAATTACTTCTTGGTCAGAATATATTTTAAAATAGTTATTAATTTTTTCAATTTTTAAGACCGGAAAGGATGTCTTTATATTTATGCCTAAGCGATGGGCTTCAGTGATTAAGGCTTCTTTTATTGTTGAAGCTTGATTTGAAGATGGATAATAATAACCATTTTTTATTTTAGGATAAATACCAAGTTGATCAAAAAAATTTAAGACCTTAGATTGAGAAACAGGGTTTATTATCTCCTTTAAAATGTCTTCATTCGTACTATGATAGTGAACTAAATCTTGGTCTGTATTCCAATAATTGCACCTACCATTGCCAGTTGCAAGAATTTTTTTACCACAAATTGGATTTTTTTCTAAGACTGTAACTGTATTATTTTTCCTTTTAGCATGAATGGCAGAAGTTAAGCCAGCAGCCCCACCTCCAATAACTACAATATGCTTCATAGTATCACCTCTATTTTATTATAGCATTACTTTATCCTTTTGGAAAAGTAACACTGTTATTAGCGGCTTTATTATACTATAGTTATTATCTTTAGACAACAAATTGGCTCAATAGTTTTCTATTTTGACTATTTATTTTTTTCATAGTATAATTTGATAGTGAGGTATTTTTATGAAAAAGAAGAAAAATAGAATTCGAGCAAAAGATTTAGATGCCATCCATAAAATAATGCCATATCTAATGCCGAATAGATGTGAGGCTGAAGTTTATTATGTTGAGGAAATCGATGTTACTGAAGTTCTAAAATATTTAGATAAGATTAATGCGGGTAAGGAAAAGCAAGAAAAAATGACTTTGTTTCACGCTATCATCACAGCAACAGCCCAAACTATTTATAATAGACCTTTATTAAATAGGTTTGTCTCTGGGAAGAGATTTTATGATCGTAGTGAAATAAGTTTTAGTTTTGTTGCTAAAAATAAATTGGAAGACAATGCTGAAGAGAGATTAATTACTTTAACACCAACTGAGGAAATGACTGGACGTGATATTTCAAAAAAAATATTAACGGTTGTTTCAAAAACGCGAAAAGAAAATTCTAATGATATGAATGATATTTTAAATTTAGTTACTATTTGGCCACGCTTTGTTACAAGTTTAATTATGTGGTGCTTTAGAAAATTAGATTTTTATGGTTTAGTTCCAGCCGCTGTTAGTGATGGAGATCCTAATTACTCTACTGTATTATTATCAAATTTAGGAAGTGTCAAGGCTAACTGTTGCTATCACCATTTGAATAATTATGGGACTAATTCAATTGTTGTAACGGTTGGGGTTATACATGAGGAAGTTCGAGATGGAAAGAAACGACAATTAGTAAATTTAGGTTTAACGTTAGATGAGAGAATTGCTGATGGAATATACTTTGCTAAATCTGTAAAACTATTAAAGTATATTTTAGAACATCCCGATTTATTAGAAGAAAAGGTTGCGACAAAAATTACTATTCCAGAAACAAAAGAAACTGCCGATTAGGCAGTTTTTATTTTTTTTAAAAATTTAGTTCGTATTTATTACAATATTAATAGTTTGATCTTGTGATGAGGAGGCAATTCGCGCTGAAACAGCTAGTCTTCGAGCATCATAACTATTTTTTCCATACTCTTTAAAAAATTCATCTTCTGACAATATTTTATAGTTAGTATCATTATGTTCCATATAAAAGTCTACTGATTCGGCAACTTCAGTTTCAATTGCTGGAGAAGTTGGATTTTGAAGAGTTGAAGCAATAGAATCCTTATTACCTAAAACTTGTTCAGACTTTTGTTCGCGAAGAATTGACTGTTTACGTTCTTTGATAAGAATTCGGCGAGCATTATCACAAATCATAGCATAAGATTTAAAGAAATCTTCTTTGCCCAAAAAACGATATAAGCGAGTATCGCCATTTTTAAAAAATGCTTTTACGGCGGCTTGAACTTCTATTTCTGTTGCTAATCTTTCTTCTTCTGATAACTTAATCTCTGGTTTTTCTATTGGTTCGTCGAAGTAAGCAGCACCAAATTCTTTAAAGGCAAAACGTTCTGTTTCTAACATATGAGTTTTTGTAGAAGTAATTATTTCTTTAGCTTCGGTGCAGAGATTTGCATAAGATGTCATAAGTGTATTCTGTCTCAAATTTTGATATTCAAAACTCTCGTCACTATCACCATAAGTTAAAAATGTTTTTACAGCTGTTTGGACTTCTAATTCAAATAAATACTCTTCTTTCATAGATATACACCCCTCTATTATAGTTCTATTTTATCATGGGTTTTACTTCGCGACAAGGAAAAAGAAATATTACTTTAATATTTCTTCTTTTTTAGGATTTTGTAAATAGTTTTTAAAATAAGAAATGGTATATATAATTGCTAGGTCATAATCTATACCATAGAAAGGCGCATCTATGTGATTAATATCTTCTTGCCACAGAAACTCCTTTTTATAATAATCAAGATTATAGTTATAATAGTATTGTTGATATAAATTCTTTGATGACTGATTTATCTATTAATATATAACTACCCTTCTAGTCGGCAATATTTATATACATTTTAATAAAGTTTATTAAAGCTTGGCAAACATTTTGAATCAGTTCCGGCTGATTTAAATCACGATATTTTTTTGGTAATTCTATTTTTATAATATCTAGGTTGCTAGTAGTTTTGGGAATTTCATTTATCTCTATTGATGAGATATTTTGTTCTTTAAAGGCGTCATATATTTCGTTTAATAAAGTTTTATCGGTGTTGGTTAGTGGTGTTATTTTGATATTTTCTTGATTAGTCTTGGCAGAGTTGATATCAAGAACTAGGGCAATATTATTCGTAGTAATAAATGTCGATAATTCTTGAAAAGATGACGCTTTTTCGTGAAGACGGACAAAATATGAGGAATTAGTATATGCAGCAACATATCTAGCAATAGCTTTTAGGTAAACTGGGGCTAAGGTAACACTTCCATCAGGATTATTGATGTCTAAGGTATCTAAGGCTGTTAATAAAACATTGGTAGTCCCTAAAGTTGTTAAAACATCTTCTTTTCTAATCAATGTATTTTCTAGAATTTTTATTTCTTTTAAGAATTCCATATGATCACCATCTTCATTATAACAAATATTTTTAATAATAAAAACCATAGATAAAAAAAGTATGATTTTACTTAATGGTAGTTACATGGGAAGAAAGTTTAGTGTTTTTATATAGTTTGTTGTTAATTTTTAATTGGTAGTTATCTTTTTCTGTTAAAGTTGAGCTAGCAATAAGAAGATTTCTAAAGTTTTTTCTAGAATGGTAAGTCAAGATTACTTCTTCTCCTTTAAGTAAAGTAATAGTCGCCCCTTCTTGGTATTCTTTATCAAACGATATTGCTAAAACTTTAATATTAGAGGTAGTCCTTAATGAAGAAATTAATTCTTCATTACTGGAAATTATAAGAGTCCCTTTATTAATATTAAAGAAACCTTTATAGTCGGCAAGTGTAGTCTTAGTCTCTAAAGTTGAAAGTGAGGTCGTTCCTCCATAAATATATAGTTTAGCTTTTTTAGAGATTTCTTGATCTGTCGCTGTTATATTTAAGGTACCATTATTAATAATTATATAATTAGCTTTTAAGCCTTTGACGCTTTTAGGAATATCAATATTACCGCCATCAATAATTAATTTGTCTTTAGCATTAATAGCATCATCTAACGATAGAAAACTATAAGTACCTTTTGTAATAGCTATGCTTTTATCAGAATGAAGAGCATCATCTAATGTCTTAATATTCATAAGAGCATTTCTTATTAAAATATTACCGGTGGCTTTTATTCCTTTAGTACTAGGTTGTTCCATGGAATAGTCGAGTAAAGAATCGTTCTTACTTGTGATATTAAAGGTACCATTTTTGATTAGTAAATCTTTTGATGATTGAATACCATCTTTAGAAGTAGTTAAATTAAAGGTTCCATTATCAATAGCAATAAAGCCTCGACTAGATTTTATTGAATCACCACCAGAATCTATATTGAAAGACCCGTTCTTGATATAGGTAGAATCTTTACCGCGTAGACCATCATCAATTGAAGTAATATTATAAGTCCCACTGATTATTTTTAGATTGTTTTTACTAACTATGGCGTCTTCTTTGTTAGCGGTTATTTCTAGGGTTCCGGTGCCTTGAATTACTAAGTCATCTTCACTATAAATGGTGGCGTTAATATCGCTAGGAAGATCTTGATATATTTTGCCGTCTGATAATCGAGAGATGGTTTCGGCAGATAGTTCAATGACTGTATGGTTGGCATTTTCAATATAAATGGCTGGCCCGAAGTTATTGGAAATATTGATTCCTGAAAATATTAATTTTACATCACCCAAAGTGTTTACTTTTAAATAATTATCTGTTAGACTACCGGTTAAAATATAAGTTCCTGGCTCTGTTATTTCGCGTTTATTTTCAAGTGAGATAGTCGTGATGGGTAGTTCTGACCAAACAATTTTTTCGTCACTATTATTGATCGAAGTAGAAACATTTATCTTGGCAGTAGTTATCTTAGAGGACGCACCAATTTGATCTTTCTTTGATAAATCAAGAAGGAGAATTATTAATAAAATAAGTGCCATTATTATTACTAGTATGGCTAGAATAGTTTGCTTTTGATTCAATTTTTCAGTTATTTTCATAATTATATATCAGTTCCTTTTATTTCATGACTTAGCATTACTTTTAAATTTCCATTTCGAATACGAAGGTCATCAATAAACTCTTTTTCATTTATGCCTTTATTTAAAATAATTCGATAAGTTAATTCAAAAAGGCTACCCATATTGGTGGTTTTAACATGATCAAGATGAGTTTCTTTCGTATATTTGGCGAATATTTCATCAAACATGGTAGTGTAATCCATGTTTTCAGGAATGACAATTTTTAATAGTTTCTCTTCTCTATTTAAAGAAAGAATATCTATTTTACTAAATATTATAATTGCTAGAGAAATAATTAGTGTCATAATTGTTGCAAATAGTACATGGCCCATTCCAGTTGCAAGTCCAATAGTCATCGAAAAAATAACACTCAATATTTCTTTAGAGGTTCCCGGAATGCTTCTAAATCTTACTAAACTGAAGGCACCTAAAATAGCTACCGATGTTCCTAAATTACCATTGACCATAATCATTATTGTTTGAATTAATACAGGTAGTATAGCTAAAGTAATTAGAAAGTCTTTACTATATCTAGTGGTTCTTTTATGGGTATGAGCTATTATTAGACCTAGTAATAAGGCTACTAAGGTACATATTAAGATTGATGATAGTTCAATGGAACTTGTAGTATTTGAAAATAAGCTTTTTAACATAATTCTTCCTCCTTGTCTTTGATGAATATATCCCCTATTTTGGAAAATGATGTAGTATAGATTTTTAGTTCTGATAAATTACGAACTAGCCATAACGGCATAGCTCCTAGCGTCTTGATTTCAACTATGTATCTTTTATCTTTAAAGTGTTTCTTACCTTGATCACCATATTCAAGAGTAAGATGATGTTTGCGACTACGAAGATTTTCGTCAACAGTAATGCGTAAATGCTCTTCAGCTTTACCAACATAACATTTGCGATCATAGGCAACATAATAGGCTGGCTTTAAATCATAGTAGTGAAATAAATAATCCAATTCCTTCATGATTTGATTATTACCAGTATATTTTTTAGTCCGTTGGTACTTTTTAAAATCTTTTAACTTCATCTTGATTCTCCTCTTACCAACTACTTTTTTGTATTTTGATTTAATTTCTAAGAAAACGTCATCTTCTAAGGATGGAATTCCATAACTACGTAAACGTATTTTATGTTTATAGACTGGTCTTTCGATAGAATTTAAAAGAATATCACTTCGATTATTATCATAGTAGATATTACAAATAGTTGAAGCAAAATATTTATCTTTCTTTATATACTTATTTATTCTTTTAAAGAGTTCTTGATATTCTTCTTCAGTCAAAAGAAACTTTTTTTCAACTCTTTTGAAGATATTTTCGTACATTTTTTCACATCCCTATTTTGACTAACATTTCTTTGCATTGTATATTATATCATATTTTAAAAAAATGACTAGTCTTAAGAAGCAGGTTCTTTTAATTTAGAGATAAAAAAAGACTTACAAGTAAGTCTTTAACCAAGTGCTTTATAAATAAAATCAATAATAAATAAAGCACTAAAAATATAGATCATTGGAGATATCTCCTTGCCTTTTTTATTGACAAGATTAACTAAAACATACATGATAAAGCCAAACTGAATACCTGCTGTAATTGAATATGATAGAGGCATCATGATGATTATAAAAAATGCTGGGATGGCTATTAGTAAGTTATTCCAATCAATTCGTAAAACATTTTGAATCATCGAAAGACCTACGAATATCAGGATTGGAGAAATGGCTGCCATTGGTACACAAGCAACGATTGGAGCAAAGAAAATAGATAAGCCAAAGCAACAAGCGGAAGAAACGGCCGTTAAGCCAGTTCTACCACCCGCATCAATACCAACACTACTTTCGACATAAGTTGTTAAATTACTTGTTCCAAATAAAGAACCGATTATCGTAGCAGTGGAATCACAAACTAGGGCACGCTCTAAGTTTTTTGGCATATTACCATTGTCGTCAATTTTAAAAATACCTGATTTCTTACCAGTTCCAATAAAGGTTCCAATAGTATCAAATAAATCAGAAATTACTAATGTAAAAATAGTCATAACTACAGTTACTAAACCGGCTTTTGCAGCAAACAAGCCTGAAAAATCTAATTTTAGAAAGGTTGGTTCTAAAGAAGGTAAAATGGTATTATTAGAAAAATTTGGTAATTTGGTGACTCCGATAAAGAGACCAATCATGGTTGTTGCAATAATGGAAATTAGATAAGCATTTTTTACTTTTTTAGAAACCAGAATAGCTGTTATTACTAGACCAATGAGAGCCAAAATAACACTTGCACTATTAAAGGTAGCGAGTTGAGGGACAACATCAGCAGCATTGGCAATACCATTATTTACAAGCGATACCGAAAACTCAATTATCCCAGAGTTTTTTAAACCAATGTAGGTTATAAATAAGCCAATTCCAACGGTTATTGCATCTTGCATAAAACTAGGAATGGCGGTAATAACTTTTTTACGAATATTAGTTACAGTAATTAAAACATTAATTACACCACAAATAAATACCATAGCTAAGGCTTGTTGCCAAGTAAAACCTAAGGTTCCACATAACGTATAAGTAAAGAGGGCGTTTAAGCCTAGGCCGGCGCCTTGAACATACGGAACATTAGCAAAGAAACCTGTAATTAAAGTTCCAAGCATGGAAGCTAATATTGTGGCCATATAGACAGAATTATAATCCATTCCTGTTTGAGAGAGAATGGTTGGATTAATAAAAATTATGTAAGACATAGCCATAAAGGTTGTAATTCCGGCAAAAATTTCAGTCGAAACTTTTGTATTATTTTCTTTTAATTTAAAGATTTTTTCAAACATATGATACTCCCCTTTTTGATTACCACTATTATGTTGTTATTATATCATAAAACTGACAGAATTGTGAGATTTAAAATTTTTCATTTTTTGTTTCGACGCTTAGAAACATAGTATTCACTGTCTTTAACAAACTGTATTCTACCTAGATAATTGCGAGAAGCAAATTCTTCTTCATCAGCTGTATAACCGCAGGCTTCGGCGGCGTTAATACTTTGTTTATTACTAGGATCAATATCTAATCTAATCGATTTAATATTGTGATTTTGAAAAAGATAATCAGTAGTTTCACTTATAATGTCTCTTCCATAACCTTTACCTCTTTGATCTTTTAAAACTGCATATTCTAAAAAGACTTCATCTTGAATCATACTTGAAATAAATACATATCCCACTGGAGTTCCTAAATCCTCTACAACGAAAGCACTTTGATAAATACTGCGATTATTGTTTTTTGAAGTTTCGAGTCTTTCGCCAATTTGATGAATGTAGTTTGAATGGGATGCTCCTGCATCAAAGTCTTCTTTTAATTTTTTATGACGATCTTCGCAATATCTTGTTAAAAGTAATGATTTTAATTCTATATCCATACTATCACCCACTACCATTATAGCATGGACGAGACTAGACATAAAGATTTCATTGGGTCTTTAGGTATATTTGGGGAAAATTAACTTTTAAAATTTAAATATTTGTATTTCTAGAGATATTGAGAATTATTCCAATTGAGGCCATACTAATTAGCAAAGAACTTCCACCATAAGATAGAAATGGCAGTGTGACTCCTGTAACTGGAATCATGCCAATGACAACCATTAAGTTCATAAGTGTTTGGAACATCATTTGAAATAGAATACCAAAAGATAAATACTTGGAAAAAGAATCTTTTGTATGAGTAGAAATTTTAATTCCTCTTATTAGAATAGTAGCAAATAACCCGACAACAATAAAGGCCCCAGCAACACCAAATTCTTCAGAAATAATAGAAAAAATAAAATCTGTTTGGGGCTCTGGTAAATAGAAGTGTTTTTGGATTGAATTAAGATAACCATTACCTAGGAGACCACCTGGTCCTATAGCATACAAACTCTGAATAATTTGGAAACCAGTTCCAAGGGGATCCTTCCAAGGATTTATAAACGAAGTTATTCTATCCATTCGATAAGGTGCAATTAAAATAAGCACTACGATGCCAGCTATACCAAGTAAACCACCAAAAAGAAAAAACTTCATATTAACGCCGGCAATAAATAATAAGGAAATAATCGACATAACTAAGATTGTTCCTGTTCCTAAGTCTGGCTGAAGCATAATTAATAAGAAAAATAATAAAGTGATTCCTAAAATTGGGAAGACGCCTCTCTTAAAATCCTTTATTTCATTATTACTATTTGCTAAATACTTTGAAGTAAAAATAATTAAACCTAATTTAGCAAATTCACTAGGTTGAATACCAAGCGAAGCGATTCCAAACCAAGAACGACTTCCATTACGAATACTACCAATACCGGGAATTAAAACTAATATTAATAAAATAAAGCAAATTATTATTATTTGATTAGAGCGTTTATAATATATTTCATAGTCAATCTTGGAGATAATAAGCATTATTACTATAGAGGCTATTAGAAAAATGCCTTGATATTTAACATAATGAAAACTATCATTAAACTTATATTCAGCCCAAATGCTAGATGCTGAATATATCATTACAAGTCCAAATAAAGCTAATAGTATTACTGTAAATAAAAGTATTTTATCTAACTTTTTATTCATAGCATCACCTAATATAAGTATATTTTTTCATATAAAAAAAAGAACTTGCGTTCTTATTTTGTTTTGGGTTTAAAAAAGTGATTGGTTTGATCTTTATTTTGATTATTTAGCATTTGGTGGAGTTCGATAACTTGAGAAACATCCTGTTCAGCTAAAGGTGGTGAGTATCCTTCGGCTCTGCGAACGTTAACTAATATTTCTTTAAACATTTCTAGCGAAGGTTTTGGAGCGGTTAAATAATAGCCTATTGTCAATAAACCTTCATCTGGTTCAAATAAATTGGCGTGCTCTTTTATATCTTGCGGCTGTTTTGAAAGTAACTCTTTTATTTGGTTATTATTATAAATATCCACTAGGGTTGGATTTATCTCGTCAGGGAAACGAGAATCATATTCTGACATTGGAATTAGGAAATACCTATACAAGGCTAAGTTATCATAAGTTTTAATTACCTTACTTTTCATTTCAGCACTTGGCCTAGCAATAATGGTTTGCTCGCCGGTGTCATTTTCAACTATAGAAACATCACGATCACTGTCCCAAGTAACATCAAAAGCATATATGCCATGAATATTATACTTATCATCATCTAGTCGAACTAAATTTCGTTGGTGGCCAGCAAAAGGATTATCTTTAGTTGGAATCGTTGGAGAAATACTTATGGCTTTAATTCCTAATTCATTTAATAGTGTCTTAGCTAATAAAGCATAGCCAACACAGACAATATTCCCTTCACTAATAATCGAGTGTAAACTACGAGAATGATTTTTACTAATATTACTTTCTTGGTAGCGCCAAGTTTTTAAAATATCATAAACATACGTAAGTTGTTCAACTGGTGATAGATCAGCTTGACCAATTAATTCCTTATAGTAATCAATAGTTGCTCGCATAGCTTGAAAACTATTACTAGAAGCTAGATTGGCACTGTCTTGATAATTGATAAATAAATCTGTACTTTTGGCAATACTATTTAAATAATAAGCATCATTTAGAGTTTTATTAGAAGTATAATACGTCACTTTACTAACAGGGCAATCTCTTTTAATAGTATGATATAAAGAGGCTGCATCCTTACAGGAAACATTTTTTAAAGAAATTACTGAGCCTGCATGTCTATTAGAAAAGTCAAGATGAATCTCACTTTCTGGTGTTTCTCTTTCGTATATATAAACGGATGAAAGATTGGCAGTTGGTTGACCAATTTCTTTATATAATTCTTTTATTGTGGCTAAGTCAGTAAAAGAGTCAATATAAATTGTATTAACTTTTGAATGATTAGTTGACGAAGGAAACGTAGCTAGAGTTAATCCTTTATAATTAGCTATAATGTCGCCAGCAAAAATAATATTATAATTTGGAGTGTTCTTATTTTTATAAAAAGTATTGCTAGAACGGAAATTAATTTTTTTAATATTGGTCATAGTACGAATTTGATCTAACTCTTCAGTTGTTAGAGAACTATAGTCAGAAAAAGTTATGGTTTCTAGATTAGGGAAATCTCTCAAAAAATCTAAATTACTTAAACAATCCTTAGGAATGGTTAATTCCCGGATTGTCCTTGGAATATAATTTTTAATCTTTTCAAAAAAACTCTGAGAAGCAACGAGAATCTTTACTCCTCCGTCAACAAATTTTAAATACTCACTTTGAAGATAAGTAGGATCTGTTTTAATTTTGGTAACCTCTTCTATATCGATATCTCGACAGTCAATGACTACTTTATCTGGTGAGGAACTAATCGCACTTAATATTTCTAATAAATGGTCGTCTAAGTATTGATCTTGCGGTACTCTATAATTTTCATTTATAAATTTATCTATTTCCATGTGACACATCCTTTATTATTTTATGGCTAAAAGAAGAAAATTAGATTTATTTGTCTTAGTTGCTGTTTCTTTGATTTTTTATTTCAATAAATCTCTAGCAATTATTTTTCAAGAGACTTAAAGTCATGCAAAACTGCTACTGTAGTGAATTTTTAATTATCTTTCAAACAAACTCAACTATGTAATGGGTTCAACCCTTCTCTTTTAAAAATGGACATTCTAGATATAGACTCTTATATCTTTTAACGTCTCAAATTATTAGTTTCTTCTTGATAGTTATATTAAAGTCTAAGTAGATAAAATTTATACAGTAAAATAACCATATAAATTCACTATATAATACGTTTGTTCGTTTGTCAATTGCCAATTAAAAATTTATCAGCCTTTCAAAACTATTGTAATAAAAAATGTAGACTGTGCTTTTTACACTATCTACATTCTATTTATCACTTTATTGTTTGTTATTTTTATTATAGCCAGACACCGAAGATTATTCCGGCCATAGCTAATATTAACCCTGCTACCCAAAATAGTTTAACAATATCTTGCTCTTGCCAGCCCAATTTTTCAAAATGGTGATGAACAGGTGTCATTAAAAATAATTTTTTGTGAAATACTTGAACCCAAAAGGTTTGAATAATAACGCTTAAGGTTTCTAAAACGAAGATTCCAGCAACAACTAATAGGGTTAATTCTCTATGAGTTAAAATAGCAATTGCTCCCATAGCGGCGCCTAAAGCTAAGGAACCAGTATCCCCCATAAAAACTTTAGCAGGATGTGTATTGTAAGTTAAAAAGCCTATTAAGCACCCAACTAGAATTAGACTGAATATTCCAATATCCTCAAAGCCTACCATTAGAGATATTAAACTAAATGCAATAAAAGCAATAGCAGATAATCCTCCGGCTAAGCCATCTAAACCATCTGTTAGATTTACAGCATTTGATGCACCAACTAAAACAAATAATATTAGTAAGCCATATAGCCAGCCTAATTCAATATCAATACCAAGGGTTCCAACTACCCAGGATGTTTGCCCACCATTTCTCATATAAATATAAAAGAAACCTATTGCTATCAAGACTTGCATAAACAATTTTTGATAAGTCGTTAAACCTTCATTATTACCTTTTCGAATTGATAAAAAGTCATCGAGAAAACCAATACAGGCATATCCAAGAAAGACAAGTAGAACAATTCCTAAATTAGAAGTATATGGTATCCTATCACTTAATAGTAAATAAATTGTAGTAGCGATAGCAGGAACAATAAATATTAACCCTCCAAAGGTTGGTGTTCCTTCTTTTTTACGATGTGATTCTCCCACAAAAATGCTAATCTTTTGTCCAATATGTAACTTTTTTAATACTGGTATTAAGAATAAGCCAAGAATTACTGATGATAAAAAGCCGATCATAATTGCAAAGACAGCTTTTGTTAATAATAGCATAAGTTTTCACTCCATTTCCTTGGAACATTATATCATAAATAGAAAAACAATATGTATAAATATATTAATTTAGACAAAAGTTTACATTGCCATTTCGTAGTTTAATTCTTTAACTTTGGCATTGTTTTTCTCTAGATTTTTTACCTGTTCATCTTTTATACGGTCTAGTTCATATTCCTTTTCTTTTATTTCATCGCGAACCTTTTCAAGGTTTTGTAATAGTTCTTTACATTCAGGAATAATGAGCATATATTCAGAAAATTCAGACTCTACTTCTTTAATTGTTCTAGCAAGTTGGCGTGACGTTTTGGTTAGTAAAGTGCTAACGTCATCAAGTTGCTCTAGACTGTGTTCAATTTCTTTATGATAGTTGGTAGTATTGACAACTTTGTAACGTCTAGTTACTGTGTGAGGTCGCATAACATTTCTCATAAAGTATAGGTAGGTTGCTGTCATTGTCGCTACACTTCTTGCACTTCGTGCCCCAGGCAAGATCATTGATGCAGCAAGTAAGGTCATTAGACGTCTACTTTGACGTGACATGCCTTGAACTTGTACTTCAACGCGATCCTTAATAGTTGTCGCTTCAGCCATTTTTCTATTTATATCGTCTAAAACTTTATCTTGAGTTAATTGAAAATTTAAAAGTTCCTTATTAAACTTTGCAAAATCATAGTACTTTTCTCTTAACATATCAAGGTGCTCTTCATCGAGTTCCAACGTTTTTTTCCTTGCTTCAATTTTATCTTGTAATTTATCTTTTTTGGAATCCAATTCATTAAGTTTATTAGAAATCATGATGTAGAGACTAGAATCTTTTATTTCAGAAACAAAATTTTGATTATTAAATGATTCCATATAATCAGCTATTAAAGTATATATGTAATTATCATCATACTTATCAATGTTTGGATCAGTAAGTGCCATTTTTAGTTCTTCAACCTTTTTGATAATAGAATTCAATCTATCGAGTAACTCTTCGGCTTCATGGGAATCATATAGTTTCTCAGAGGTATCGGCAATAATATTGTATTCAAAAATTAGTTGGCGAAGTTCTTTACGAACGTCTTTTAATTTATGTTCATATTCACTAACGATTTTATGATTCTTTACTTTATCTAATTGATCGGTAAAAGAATTTGACGTATTTTCAGTTAGTGATGGGGACTCTTGAAATACAATGTCATTATCTTCTGTTGCAATTATTTCTTTGTTTTGATTTGTTATTGGCTTTGTTTCAATAGCCTCTAGAAGGTATTTTTTAGTACTAGAAGAAATTAGTTGTTTATCAGAATCTATTTCATCAATTTCGGAATAATTATCTGTAGAATTTAATTCTTTACCACCTGTGAAGTCTGTTAAGTCAAATTCTGATACTTGTTTAGACGTTTCTCGATTAAGACCCAATTTTCCTAAAAGATCATCATCTAGTGAAAATATATCATAATTTGATAAAGCTACTATGACCTCTTTCTTTTCTTGAGCAGAAAGGCTATCTTCGTTTTCAATTCTGGTAATTACTTCGTTTAAGGTCTGTCTTTTAGTTTTTTCACTATCTTCAGTTAATGACTGATATATTTGCCCAATTAGAACAATTGGTAAAATTTTTATTAAAGTTATTCCTTGATTTATGCTAACGCTTTTTTCTAATTTCTCGAAGTCTTTTTCTTGTTGCTCTTGCTGGTAGATGGTCAGTTTTTTCTTATGCGCCTTTGTAATTTGAAGGCTTCTTCTACGGTCATTTTTGCCACCTTTAACACCAATTGTTTCATTCATTAGTATCACCTTATTTAAGTTTATCATAAAGTTTTATTTTTAGCACCATGTTTTGAATTATTAAATAATTATTTTAGAAGTAGACGTATAGTGCCATTCTCTTCAAGTTTTTCACCGGCTGCTGGAGTTTGCTCGACAACTGTATCACCGGTACCTGAGTATTCGATGGTAAAATGTGGAAGGAGTTTTTTTGCTTCTTTAACTGTTTTCCCTTTTACATTCGGTACTTTGTATGTTATTTTATCTGTCCATTCTAAGTCTTTGGCCATACCTCCGGATTGTTTCTCAATATCTAAAGCATCAATTATATCTAGTAGTATTCGTCTAGCAATTGGTGTTGTTGTATAGCTAGATAATAAGGCTGTGTTCTTAGGGTTATCAATGGCAAGATATAAAACTGCTTCCGGATCGTTGGAAGGAACAACAGCCATAAACGACATAATATAATTGCCTACTAAATATTTTCCATCTTGAACTTTTTGAGCTGTTCCGGTTTTACCACCTATTCTGTAGCCTTCAATATAAGCAGATTTTCCTCCACCTAAAGCAACTACACTTTCTAAGGCTTTGCGCATTGTCGCTGAAGTTTCAGAACTTATAACCTGTCTTACAACAGTGGTATTTTTCTCTTCAATAATCGTATTAGTTCCACTTTCTGAAATACTTTTAACAATGTAAGGTTTATTCAAGTAACCACCATTAACAACAGCTGATACGGCGACTGCTTGTTGGATTGGAGTAACACTCACACCTTGACCAAAGGCGGTGGTGGCCAATTCGACATTTCCTACACGGTTTAAATCAAAAACTATTCCTTGTGCCTCACCATTAAGATCAATTCCTGTTTTTGTACCAAAACCAAATTTATCTAGGTAAGAAAATAATCTTTCTTTACCAAGGAGTTGACCAATTTTAACAAACCCTGGGTTACTGGGATGGTGACAGGAGAGACTTTTTGTTAAAGAAAAACTTAAGAATAGAAATTCTTAAGTTTAATATTTATACTTCACCGTTACTAATTTTTGCTTTGATTTCGTCAGCTGATTGTTTTAATAAGTTATTTAAATTAACTTGGTCTTGGTCTTGATGACCTACAAATACAATCTCTTTTATATCACTGTGATTAAATCCTACAGCATGTGAACTGTCAATGACACCTTCTGGGTAAGTGCAAGCTCCGTAATCAAAAACTTTCTTTCCTTTTCCTTCACCAGGTCCAAAGATTAGATAGCTGGTAATCATCAGTTTTTTTTCTCCCCCTTCAAGAAGGACTACTGTTCCTATTGGTAAAAATTTATCTTTCATATACATTCTCCTTAATCATTTTCTTTGTTTTCTTCTTCGTCTTCATCGCTGGTGTTGTCTTTAGCCTTATTTTGGCTTAATGAAGCAATTGCTCCAATTGCTCCTGCAGCTACTCCAATAGCAGCTGGCATTGCGTATTTTGATAATGAACTGCCATCTCTTGATATACCAGTGTTTGGTATTGGCGCATACTCTGTTGGCGGTGTAACATCTGGTGTTGGATCTGGAGTTGGTGTTGGCGTTGGATCCGGCGTTGGTGTTGGATCTGGAGTTGGAGTTGGATCCGGTGTCGGACTCGGTGTTGGTGTTGGCGTCGGAGTTGGATCTGGCGTTGGACTTGGGGTTGGAGTTGGTGTTGGCGTTGGATCCGGCGTCGGTGTTGGCGTTGGATCTGGAGTTGGTGTTGGATCCGTTTGAGGTGGAATAATTGGATCAAGGTCATCTATTTTATATTGAGTTATTGGATCCGGAGTTGGAGTTTCAGGCTCACCAATGATTGGGAAAGCAATTACTGGTGATTTAGTAGTAGGTACAACTGGTGTTGGCGTCGTTGGTGTTGTACTGACTGGGACAACACCGGTTGGAGTTGGCGTTGTTGGCACGACTCCAGTTGGTCCTGTTGGAACTACAGCTGGTGGGTTAGATACTCCGCTTACTGGAACTATTCCCGTTGGTGTTGGTTCAACTGGGACAATCGCCGTTGATGTTGTATTTACCGGAACTATTCCTGTTGGTGTTGGTTCAACTGGAACAATGGCTGTCGATGTTGTATTTACTGGGACTATTCCTGTTGGAACCGGATCAACTACTGCTGGTAATTGTGGATTTGTATTAACTACCGATGGTAACTGTGGTGTTGTATTAACCACTGATGGTAATTGTGGTGTTGTGTCTATAACAGCTGGTAGTTGAGGCGTTGTATCTATAACGGCCGGTAACTGTGGTGAATCTGTAATTTTATAAACAGTTGTATGACTTAGAGCATCTCCAGCACTTTGCATGTTTACTTTAGCTTGTAAGCCACCTCCACTTTGTTTCCATGCTCCATAGCTACTATTTCCAGATTTATATAAACCATTAACATAAGCTCCTCCTCCGTCAAACTCTACGCCAGCATTCTTGCCAAATGATGGTGTGTAAGATTTAATAACTTGATCGTCTACGGTTGTAACATATCTTGATAGTTCATCTTCTACTGCTTTAATACTTGAAGCACTAGCATTTGGATCAGCTTTTAATCTATATAATTTATCTTGAAGTGTAGATATTTCTTTAGCATCAACCTTAGTTAATGTCTTGCCTTGAGCTGCAAGATCATCCATTATTGTTGCAGTTTCACTAGGAGATGCTAAATCAACATGATTTGTAGAATTTAATGGAGAACTTGATTTAGGATTAACCATATCTATATTCTCATTTGCTATTTTAAATGTTGGTGAACTGTTTTCTGCCGGAGGAACATAATCACCAATCTTTTGTCGAGCAGCTAATATTTCTTGTTCACTCATGCCTGAAACACTGCTTCCACTATTGCTGACGGCATTTTCTGCTCCCTCTCGAACAGCAAGTTCCGTACCTTTCATACTTTGGGTTGCTGGTAGTTGTTGACCAGACGATGTTGGTGAATGTAAGTCCGCTATTTTTTGACCAGCTGCTTCAATTTGATCGTCAAGGGCACTTATTTCAGCTTTAATAGCATCAAATTGGGTTTTCGGTGCATTACCTTGTTGCTCGCCTAAATCAGTTAAACGACGTAGCGCTTGGTCACGTTGATCTAGTAACCCTTGATAGTTATCCAGTGCTTTTTGTTGGGCTCTAGCTAAATCATCGCTAGAAGTAGCAGCTGTATTAGCTAAATCATCTACAGAATTACTAGCTGATTTACTTATAGCACTTAGCCCATCATCAATTGAGCTTGTTGCTCCACGAACTGTAGTTGATGATAAAGAAGAAGACTTATCAACTACTGCTGGTAATTGTCGTGACATGTCATCAGAAGCGTTGGCTAGAGAGGTACCAAGTTTACTTGTTGAACTACTGATTGCATCATCGGAAATATTTGCAAGGGATGTTGTAGCCCCATGACTAGTGGTAGCTGGTAACTGTTTGCTAGCACTTGATATTATATCATCCGTTCCTTGTTCAATTACAGCTGGTAGTTGGCGTGATACGTCATCAGAGGCATTGGCAACAGCATTTCCAGTTTTATTTAGAACATTTCCAATTACTTCGTCGGACGAACTTGCGGCTTTTGAGGCTACGGATTCAACGCTTTCGTTAGCTACTCTTTGTTTAACCGAACTCATAACAGTATCACTCGTTGTTTTTTGACTTACACTGCTAGCGGCTTGAGCAGCACTCTCGCCTTTGGCAGCCTTTGCGGCGGCATCAAGTTTTGATTGAAATTGGTCTGGATGGAATTTTATTTTATCTGCCTTAGATGTTGCAGAAGCAGCTTTATTATGAAGGGCATTCATTGCATCGTCTAAAGAAATGTCGCCTTTTTTTATGGCACTCGCTAAATCATCAGCTAATTCATCAGTTGTTTTTCCGGCGGCACTTAAAATTTCCTCTGCTCTGTTTGCTGGAATGCTTGATGAACCACTCGAACTACCTGCTGAAGTTCCAGAACCACTTGTCGAACCACCCGTTGAAGTTGAACTTCCGCCAGTTTTTCCGTTAGAACCAAATTGACTACTGGAACCACCAGAGCCACCAGAACCACCTGATGGACCACCAGATCCTGATGGACCACCTTGTCCTGCAAGTCCATCGTCGATGATATCATCGGCGATATCATCAACAGCGCCTAATCCTTTAGCGGCGCGATTACTTTTAAAGGTACTCCAAGCTTTACCTAGCGCTTTTAGTCCATAATTTACTCCAACAACGGTAACTCCAGAAATAGCAGCAGCTTTTAAGCCTTGCTTAAAGGAATCATTATAACTCATACCACTTTGTAAACAAACCTGTTGAGTTCCACCTAATGATCCTAGCATAGCTGATCCTACTCCAACTTTAAGTGATTGGGTTGCAAATTGTGCTCCGGCTTTAGCAGCAGCCATACTTCCGCCTGTTGCTCCACCAACTATAGCTCCACCTGCAGCCATAGCCGCGCTGTATCCTATAGCTGTTCCGGCAAATTTAAAGATTTTGGCAGCGGTACCATTTTCCTTCATATAACTCGCTTTAACCATTTCACTTAGTTGATTTTTATATAGGCTTTGAAAAGCATCTCCTACATGATCTTTTTCAATAAATTTTCCAATTTTATCTTGAGCATCTTTGTCAACAAAACCTACAACAAAACCAACTGCTGATGCAAAACCATCTACCAATTGCTCTCCTGCTGTTCCAATACCTTCTAGTGTCTTGGCAATAGCCATTCCTGCAGTTGAGAAAAGTCTTTCGAAGAAACCTTTGCTGTCAACATCTTCATTATACTCTTTAATCATTTCGACACGGTCTTTAATTGTTAAAATAGTGCCATCTAGGATTTCTTGATATGCTTCTGCCAAACCAACGGCACTTTGAAGATCAGAAGTATCAATTAATTCAACTCCTCTAGCACTAGTAATTTTTGAAATTGCTGCACTAACACTTTCTTCTGTTCCAGAAAGCTGTTCTTTACCTTCTGCTAGTAATGTTAAGGCACTATCTACTAAGACCTCATCATATTCTAATTTTGCCATCAAATCACACCCTATCCATTATTATTTTGTTGACTTTGTAGTCGCCTTTGCTCTTCTACCCATCTGTAGTATTCATTTAATTCCGCAACCTGCTGATTATAAATCTTTACAGCTTCTGACAAAGTGTAATCAGCATAACTGTCTATTATTTCTTTGCATCTAACCATTTCTTGACCAATATCAGAAATTTTATATTCAAATGTATCCTTATCTACAGATAAGGCCTTTTCCGAGCAAGTCTCACCAGCTTTTATTACAGTTTTTCCACTAGTAGCAAAATCCTCTGTTGCACTTTTTAATTCACTACAACCACTTTTAATCGTTTGGATATCAATTAATTGTGATTCACTTGTTATATTGAACGCCATTCTTATCACCCTAATCTTATTATATACTTATATGTAATCATAAAGATAAAAAAAATACAAGTTTTTACTTGCATTTTACACTTTTTTTCCAATAACTAACAAATAAGAGTTGGCTGGATTATAATGACAGATTTGTAAAACAATTAGTTTATCTTGAGCAGTAATCTTTAAGTTCTCCTCTTTATAAAGAGTATTACTTAGTAATTTAGTAGTGTGAGTTAAATAGTCTTGATCACCATAAAATAATAATTTCATATGTTCATTATCTTTGTTAGTAACTATTTTTATAGCAACAGTTTCATATTTTAGTCTTTGTTCATCAATGCTCAAATAAATATCTTTATAATTATCGAAGATATTTTTATCTAAATAAGCTTCTAAGTTTATCATTGGTAAATATTGAACTATACTCTTTTCCTGCGTATTATGTCCATAAATATTTATTTGTCTATTATTATTTAGATCTGTGTTACGATAGTCAAAAAAAGGGACTCCAAGAGTGTCATACTTATGAGTTAAACTATAATTCAAGTAATATTCATTATTTGTAGTTCTAACAACTAAGGTATCAATTTTTAAACCGGGAATCTCTAATTTTCCCTTAATATCTTGGTTATTATATTGCTGACGATAATTCGGTAATTGATTGACATAGGGGGTCTCATCAAGATTATTGTCTTTATCTTGATAATTAAGATTTTTCTTTTCTTCTTTCAATTCCTCGACACTAGGAATTAAATTTTTTCTTTCTATATATTCATTATATAAAGCTATACCACCAAATACTATTAGAAAAACTATAGCAAAGACTAATAATGCTTTTAAAAGGTTATTTTTTTTAGTTGGTTTGCTTTTCATTATTATCATCTCTCTTATGATAAAAATATACAATATTGCGGCTTATTTGTAAAGTTGATCCTTATCTTTAAACTGTCAAATCCAAGACATAAACCATGTTATCTTGCGGATAATTATAATCTATGTCTAAAAGAACTTTTTTGCGGTTGTTGTCTATCTTAGAAACAATTACTTTATTAACAAATATATTAAAATAGACACCTAAAGAATTTACCAGTTCTTCTTGCTGTAAATAATTGGCTATTTTGTTTAAATCATCTGATAAATTTACTTTAGCACTTAAAAGATTTAGTTCTTGCTTTTTCGCTAAATATTCTTCTTCTGTAATAATCCCCTTTAAGAGAAGACTTAATAAATTGCTTTTCTGATTAGTTAGATTATCATTTTTTAATATTTGGTTATTATTAATAATTGTTGTATACAATGATAATAAGGAGTCTTTTAATTCTTTAAAGTTTATTATTTTGGATAAATCTTTTAAAAATAATTCGTTTAATTTACTCTCTTTTATTATCGGGCTTTCACAAAAGTCTTTTCCATGCCTTAAATATTCATTGCACTGCCACGTCGGATTTAATTTTCGTTTAGAAGAGGCGGCTCTAATAAAAGGCTTGTGGTGTTCTTGGCAAAATAATTTTGAAGTATAGGTTTGATTATTTAGATATTGTTTTTTATTTAAGTTAATGCTATTCCAATGCTTTTTTCGCTCTAAGTATATTTGATTTGCTTGGTTCCAAAGAGATTCACTGATAATTGCTGGAACTGCACCAGTTTCGTCTTTGTAAATTATTTGGAATTCTTTAGGAATAGATTCTTTTTTATGGGTTTTATAGTCAACTACTTTGGATAAGTTAGCGGTATAAAACCCTTTATAGCGAGGGTTAGTTAATATCTTTTTTAATGTTGTATCACTAAAATTCTTCCCCTTCTTAGTATAATAATTTTGTTCAGCTAATTTAGTAGATATTTCTTTAAAACTATATTGTCCGGTGGCATATAAGTTGAAAATCAGTTTAACTAGATGAGCTTCTTGGGGGTTGATTTTAAGTTTCCCATTTTGTTTAGTATATCCTGTTAAGCAGCTACCGCCGACTCTTCCTTCTTTAATACTTCTTTTTATACCAAATTTTACTCGCTCTGATAGTTTTCTTACTTCATCTTGGGCAAGACTAGCCATTAATGTTAAACGGAATTCACTATCTGGATAAATGGTGTTGATGTTATCAGAAATAAATAAAACGGCTACACCATAACTCAAAAGTAATTCCGTATATTTAATGCTATCAATTGTATTTCTAGAAAATCTTGAGATTTCCTTTGTCAAAATCAAATCTAACTTTCCATTTCTAGCATCGTCAATCATTCGAAGAAAATTTTCTCTTTTAAAAGTTGTACCGCTTATGCCCTCATCAATATAACTATCAGTGTGAATCCAGGTAGGATTTGACTCGATTAGTTCTGTAAAATAATTTTTTTGATTCTCCAAAGAATTTAATTGAATATCCTTATCAGTTGATACCCGCGAGTAATCGGCAACTCTTAAAGGAATGTCATAGATTGTTTTACCAGAAAGTAATTCTTCCCTTACTTTTAAAATATTCAATTATGCTTTTCTCTTTCTATTAATTTTTCTTCGGCTTTAGAAAATAGTTCATAAGAAATAACTTTTTCTTCATACAACTTTTTATTCAAAAATATCTTTGTTTTTAGTAGTAAATTATTATAGGTATTATTCATAAATCCTCCTCTTTATAATCTATTATTAAAGGAAGAAAAAAAGACTTAAATAATTAAGCCTTTGTGGAGTTTTTCATCATTGTTTTATAGACTGCTTTAATATGCTCTTTTTTTTCATGATTCATATTTACAAAAATAATTCGCATTTGATATCCACTATCTAAAGACATAAGGATCTCTGTTTTACCTGGTCTAAAACATATTGCGCTGGTTGAGATGGATGTATATGGAATAATATGAATTTTCTTGTAGGTTCCAACTAAATCACGATCAAATAGAATCATTGTTTTATCAGTAAATACAGCATGATCTCTTGCGGTTTTGTAGGCTAAGAGAATTTTTTCTCCTTGATTTACATATTCAGTAGCGTAATAAGGCAACTCTCTTACATCGACTTCTTGACGGAAATCAAAATACTTTGTTAGCTCCTTAAATTTTGCATAAGCCATATAACCAACTCCTTACTATTATACTTTTATAATAGCATATATTTTTATAAATGAAAAGAAGAGAGATTTCTCTTCTTTAATTATTTTATTTAGATTACATATTACTGGGTATATTAATTTTCTATAGTAGTTGTAGAGTCTAAATTTCGATCTATTTCAAATGTTTGTGTAGTTACATTTCCTGAATTATCTGTAACTGTTACTGTATTTGTTCCTTGTTGGAATGTATATGCATGACCATCATTAATATCTACATATATTCCAGTGTGAGATAATTTAGTTCCATTAATTACTACTGAGGCAATTCCACTGGCATCATATAATTTCAAGTTTAATTTGCTATATGGCCCTGTACCAACGGTTCCGTCAGCAACTGTAATTGTTGGAGCAATTCTCTCTAGTGTAAACTTATATGAAGAAGAATTTCCGGCAACGTCATATAGTACTAATGTATTTTCTCCGTTTACTAATGATGACTTAATATTTTGATAATTGGCATCACTATATTTAGAATTTGTTCTATCATATTTTGTTCCATTAACTTCAAAATAATCGATTAAATAATTATCTGATAATTGAAAACTCATTCCACTATAGTTTGGCTCTGTTCCAATAAAACTGTGAGCAGTAATGGTTGGAGCAGTCCAATCCATATAAAATTTCTTTTCTGTTTTATTTCCTACAGTATCATATAATGTAATGGTATTTTCTCCGGCATTTAAAACAGATTTAATATTTTGATAATTGGCATCACTATATTTAGTATCTGTTCTATCAAACTTTGTCCCATTAACTTCAAAATAATCAATTTTATTGCTGTCGCTTAGTGAAAAACTGATAGAACTATAATATGGATCTGTTCCAATAGATTCAGCTTTTACAGTTATTGTTGGATTAATTGTATCTTGAACGACAACAATTCGCATTACATAGTTGTGATCGTTTCTGTTTGCATCAACACCTTCATTATCACTTGAATCAGTATATTTATAAACTATTTCATATGTTCCTACTTTGGTAGTATCAACTGTTGTTACTTTTGATAAATTCTTGTTTGCATCTGTATAATTAATGAAGGCTGGTTGAATATTCTCAATTAGACCATCATAATTATCAACAGCTGTTGCTCCTTTTTCTTCATAGGTATCTACACCGGCTTCTAGAGTAATATTTTTATCTCCATTTAAAGTTAGTAATGGTGATGTCGTATCAACGATTTGAACAACCCTAGTTCCTTTAGTCATATTTCCGGCTTTGTCATATGCGGTATAAATAACTTTGTAGGTTCCAAGTTTATTTGTATCAAGTGTATCTACAAATGGCCAAGTTGATGTGCCTTTTGCTTGGAATTGATATGTTATTTTAATTAGATTAGTTACATCTTTATCAACTGTATCGTAAGCAGAGTAACCTTTATCAACATACTCACTACCTACTTCTAATTGATATTTATTTGGACTAATAACTGTTAAGATTGGTGCTTCCTTATCAATTCTTTTTACTTCAAACTTAACTAGTGTTTCGTTACCAGCTTTATCTACTACTGTTACTTCGTATTTTCCATTTTCAGAATAAACTTTTGTAAATTCATGTTCTTTGTTGGTTGTTACTTCTGTCCAACCTGCCGGCTTGTATACTGCTTCGTTTGCCTTAATTGTTACAACGACATCTTCGTTTGTTGATTTGTCATTATTTGACTTTGTAACTTCTACTACTGGAGCTACTTTGTCAATTCTTTTTACTTCAAACTTAACTAGTGTTTCGTTACCGGCTTTGTCTACTACTGTTACTTCGTATTTTCCATTTTCAGAATAAACTTTTGTAAATTCATGTTCTTTGTTGGTTGTTACTTCTGTCCAACCTGCCGGCTTGTATACTGCTTCGTTTGCCTTAATTGTTACAACGACATCTTCGTTTGTTGATTTGTCATTATTTGACTTTGTAACTTCTACTACTGGAGCTACTTTGTCAATTCTTTTTACTTCAAACTTAACTAGTGTTTCGTTGCCAGCTTTATCTACTACTGTTACTTCATATTTTCCATTTTCAGAATAAACTTTTGTAAATTCAGTTCCATTACTATTAGCAACTTCTGTCCAACCTGCTGGAGTAAGAATTGTTTCATTTGTGGTTAGTGTAACAATGACATCTTCGTTTGTTGCTTTATCATTATTTGACTTTGTAATAGTTGCTACTGGAGCAATCTTATCAATATTTGTAATTTCTATTTTTACAGTTGACTTGTTGCCAGCTTTATCAGTCATTTCTACTTCTTGAGTTGTGTTAGCTGGGAATACTTTTCTAAATTCTGTATCACTTACTTTGCGCCATGAACCTTCATTTGATAATGTTACTGCTTCACTTGTTTTTAAAGTTACTGTAATATTTTTATTTGTTGGTTCTGTTGTACTATAGATAACTTCAGCTGTTGGAGCTGTCTTATCAATATTTGTAATTTCTATTTTTACAGTTGACTTGTTGCCAGCTAAATCTTCTATTTCCACTTCTTCGGTAGTGTTTCTTGTGTATTTTTTAGTGTATATTGTATCACTAACTTTTGTCCAACCTTTTGGTGTCTTAATTGCTTCACTTGTTTTTAAAGTTACAATTAAATTTTTGTTTGTTGGTTCTGTTGTTCGCATTGATAAAGTTGCTGTTGGAGCTGTTTTATCAATTGTGAATGTAATTGTTTGGCTATTAAATGCAGCATCTACTGCTGTTACAGTATAAACGCCCTCTTCCTTGAAAATGTCTTGATAAGCTATTTCAGAACCATTCAAAGTTACTGTTATAGTTACCTCATTGTCATCTTCAACTGTAAGAGTTACGTTCTCCTTTGTAATTTCATTATTTTCAACACCTGTTATTACAGGCTGATTATTATCATCTAATACTTTTGCTAGAGTATTTAGGCGATTTGTTAATGTTTCTTTTACTGCTGTATTTTTTAAAGCAGAAACAATGGCAACGATTTCTTCATTATCGCGATAATCTCTTGCAATATTCATTTCGCTTAATGAAGTTGATTCGTTAACTAGTTTTTCAAGTTGATCAACTAGTTCAATCGCTTTGATTGCTTCTTCTACAACATTAATTCTTTCTGTTAATTCAGTCTTTTGATTTTGATCAGTTACTTTGCTAACTAGATCTTTAGCTGTTGCTACATCATTAGCTTTTAGACTGCTCTCAGCTACTTGTACAGCCGCTAAGGCTTTAGCGTAACCATTGTCTTCTTGATTACTACCACTATTGCCAGTTAGACCTGTTCCACCGTTGTTGGTATTAGCTACTGGGATAGTATTATTCGTAGTAGTATCAGTGCTGTCAGTGCTAGAATTTGATGTATCATCAGTTTTGTCTTTGTCTTCTTTTTCTACGACTTCTGTTTTACTATTGCCGTCTTTTCCTTCCTTTTTCAAATCCTTCTCTTCTACCGGATTTGCGAAAGTAAAGATTGTCAAGCCTATTAATAAAAATAGTACTATGGCAATATATTTTTTCTTACCTTCCATTTTAACCCTCCTATTTGGTCAATAATTTTTACCAAAAACAAACTACACTCATAATTCCAACCGAAGTATTGGAATTCAATTTTATTATATATCAGCAATATGCAGTTTTCAATAGAAAAAAAGTTTTTAATGACGATAATTGGAGGTTTTGTTATTTTTAATTATTTTACGTATCTAATTTTATTAATTGGCCAAATTCTTAGGTTAACTTTTCCTAAAATGTCCTTTTTTTTCACCAAACCAATTTCACGACTGTCTAATGAATTTTCCCTATTATCACCTAAAACTAAATACATGTCATCTGGAATTTCTTCATATCCTAAAGATTTTAAACTGAAATCTTCTGTTGTTACATCAGCCTTTAAAAAGTCTTCGGCTACTTTCTTTTCATTTATATACAGTTGGTTATTTCTATATTCAATTTTATCTCCCGGTAATCCTATTACTCTTTTAATTAAATATTTTGTACTACTATAGTTTAATGAAACTACGTCAAATCTTTTTATATCAAAGAATCTATAATGAAGTTTATTTAATATTACAATATCTTGATTGGCAAAAGTTGGCTGCATTGAAGGCCCCACTACTTGTTGGACCGTTGCTACATATACAATAATAAATATTACGACAAAGATTGTAAAAATATACTTTAACATATCTATTGTAAACTCTTTTATATCTCTAAAATCCATATTATCACCAGCTTTATTATAATTTACATTATCATATTATCATAACTTTTTTGGTAATCAAAGTAGTTTTGAAATTTATGGTTGTTAAGTTTACTTATTTCTCTCTTAGTTACACACTGGGTTACAGGAGTTTTGTAAGACCTGCATAAATGTTTGGTGACCATGACCACCAGCCTTCCAGCATCTTAAAACAGAACCATCAACATTAACACTTCCAGTATCATAGAAAGTATCATTTTCTAAATCGACAACTTTTTCTTCAACAGCACTGGCCATAGTGACAACCTTGAATGTAACCACCAAAAAAGACACTAAAAAAAGCAACATAAGTTGCTTAGTCAATCTTATTAGTAACATAAATAGTAATGTGTTTGACTTTTAAGGATCTAGTTTTTTTAATTTTAGTCCGTAATTTATTTTCAAGATTAGAAATTTTTCTTAAGGTCAAACTATTATCAAGTTCCAATACTAACTGTAGTTTATAATACGCTCCATACTTTATTAATGTTATTTCTTCTTTTTCAATTTCTTTAAATTCATGAAGTATCTCTTTTATTTTTTCTACTTCTTCACTTGATTCTTCAACTTCACCTATGAGAGATAAGGAGTTCTCAAGAATCGTTGCCACAGCAGATTTAATTACTAATAAAGAAATTATTATGGAGCCTATCAATTCCGTATGTCTTAATAACGGAAAAGTATTAGAAAATTGTAAAATGATAGTTATGATGATTACTCCGAGATTAGATAATAAGTCAGTCTTGCCATCTTCAGTAGTTGTTAATAGTAATTGGCTATGTTTTTTATCCCCTACTTTATTCATAATATAGACGGCGATTGCTTTTAAGGCAACTGCTACTAGTAATAACCACAAAACATCTAAAGTAGGAATCTTTGATTTGGTAAAGAGACTATAAATAATAATGAAAATTCCCAGAAAAAATAGTAATATTCCAACAAAAAGATTAGCTAAGTATTCGACTTTTCCAAAACCAAACGGATGATGCTTAGTTGCTCTTTTCCGTGAAAGTTTTGCTCCAGCTAAAGATATCCCATCAGTTATAAAATTGGCAAATGTTTGAATACCATCGGCTAGAACTAAATTAATACCCAAAACAAAGCCACCCATTATCTTCATACTTGCAATAATAAAATTATTAATCATACTGTAAATTAAAATAAATGTTTCTAATCGCACTTCGGACACCTTCTTACTATTTAATTGTACCAAATTATTTATAATTAATAAACCGTATATGTTATATTTAGTTTTTTATTTTGATAATTAGCTGAATAACTAATTACTGGAATTGTAAGATAAATTTTTAGATTAATATTAGTTTTGGAAGTAAAATCAACAACAATCTCTTTTATGAATAATTCTATATAAAGAGTAATATAAGTGTTTAATTCTAGATAATTAGATAGCTTATCTTTTAGGCGTTCTAAATTATAATGATTATGTTCTGTTTTATCTTTTGCAAGTTTTTCTTGGAGAGATTTATTTTTTAAAATATACTCCTCTTTTGTTATAAGAGATTCAAGATATAAATCTAGGAGATTTTGTTGTTTTAATTTAGTTACTTCAAAGGATGTCTTAGTTTCTAGAGAGGACGTGAAAAATGTTTTATATAAGGCTAGAAGTTCATTTAGTATTTCTTCTTTATTGATAGGAAGCTTATTTATTATTGAAATAATAATATTATTTAGATCAGTTTCTTTTAAGCGCGGACTGGGGCAAACTTTATTGCCATAAGTTACATATTTACTACAAGCCCATTGGCCATATTTATTTGATAGACGCTGGTAAAAGGTATGGTGTTTTGAACAAGTTATTTTTGAAGTATAGGGATATTTTTTGGGAATGGGCCTTCTTTGTTTAACTGAAGTACTTCTTGCTATTAAAAGCTGATTTGCTTTATCCCAAAGGGGCTCTTCTACAATGGCAGGAATAGTTTTATCCTTGAAGATTATTTGTTGCTCTTTGGCAATAATTTGTCTTTTCTTTGTTTTATAATCAAGAACTTCTGTGGTGTGCCCTCGATAATATCCTTTGTATTTAGGGTTTTCAATGATTCTTTTTAAAGTATCTTTAGTATAGGGATGATTGTTTCTATTCTTTATGCCACGCTTATATAATTCAAGTCCTAATTTATTTAAACCATACTTACCAGTAGCATAGAGGGAAAATATTTGTTTTATTTTTTTGGCTTCTTCAGGATGAATTATTAGTTTGGCATTATCTTTTACGTAGCCTGTTATAGAATTATTTCCAAGAACTCTGCCTCTTTTGATAGCATTAAAATGACCCCATTTTACTCTGGTTGAAAGACGTTTTACCTCTTCTTGGGCAAGACTAGACATCATATTGAGGATAAATTCTGAATTAGGATCATAAGTGTTAATATTATTAGTTTGAAACAATACACCGACATCATTTTGCTTTAATATTTCTGTATATTTAATACTATCAAGGAGATTTCTTGAAAATCGAGATATTTCTTTAGTAATTACTAAATCAAAAAAATGATTTTTTGAATCAGCAATCATTTTAAGAAAACTTTTGCGTTTATGAGTGGAGGTTCCACTCAAGCCTTCATCGATGTATCCTTCAATATAAGTCCAGTTGGGATTAGAAGTTATATAATTCTTATAATAATATACTTGATTGTCAAGAGAGTTTAATTGGACATCTTTATCTGTTGAGACTCGCGCATAAAAGGTTACTTTTAGAGGAAGATTAAGAAGAGATTTGCCAAGTCCTAGTTCTTGTCTAACTTGATAAAAATTCATTTGTTTTGGCTTCCTTTAATAAACTTTTTTCTACTTGTAGATAAATGTTTTCTGGTAGCAATTCTTCTTCAAATAACTTTTTATTTAAAAAAATTTTAATTAGTGTTT
>X371_Linnaeus_Two_toed_Sloth__coassemble_828_pt1 | contig 42526 bp, 43 predicted proteins | sample X371_Linnaeus_Two_toed_Sloth__metabat2_low_PE_006 | metagenome-assembled genome bin X371_Linnaeus_Two_toed_Sloth
TATGTACAAGCGTTACACTGTAATCCAAAAAAAGACAAAAAAAGCAATAAATTTAATATTTTTTTATAACAAAAAGAAACTTTTCGTTGACATTTCATAAATATTCACAAAAAAATTATTTCCCAAATTATTTCCCGGGAAATAACTGTTACTATAATTTATCTATTATTGTAATTCAAAAAAATTTATCCACAAGGTAAAATAAAGAAAACTACATAAAAAAAAGACGGTGTAGCACCGTCTTTTATTCACCATTAACAGAATCTATATTTTCTTCCTCTTTAGCAACTATAGCCACAGTTGAAACAGTTTGATCATCTTTTAAATTAATAAGTCTTACTCCTTGAGTTGCCCTTTTTAAAGTAGAAATTTGTTCTCCAGGCATTTTCATTATGATTCCACTATTAGTAACAACAATAACATCATAATCATCACCGTCATCAACACATTTTAAAGCAGCCATCATACCATTTTTTTCTGTAACATTGAATGCTCTAACTCCTTTGCTACCTCTATGTGTTAAACGATATTCATCAATTAGAGTCTTTTTTCCATATCCCTTTTCCGTAACAATTAATATAAATTGTCCTGGATTTACTACTTCTGCCCCTACTACCTTAGAACCATCTAAATCCATTCCTTTTACACCAGAACTACTTCTTCCCATAGAACGAATTTCATTTTCATCAAATCTAACCATACGACCATTGCTTGCACCAATTGCTATTTCATTTTTTCCACAAGTCTTTCTAACACTTATCAGCTCATCATTTTCTTTTAATACTATAGCAATCTTACCACCTTTACGAATATTATCAAACTCACCTATTTCTGTACGCTTAACAATACCTTCTTTAGTAGCAAACATTAAATATTTAGTAAAATCATCATTAGCATCCAACTCAACTATCGAACTAATGTTCTCGTCTTTCTCTAAAGGTAATAAATTTATTATTGGTAAACCTTTTGATTGACGAGAATACTCAGGAATTTCATATCCCTTCATACGGTATACACGACCACGATTAGAGAAAAATAACAAATAATCATGAGTCTTCATAGAAATCATATGTTCCACAAAATCGTCCTCATTTGTAGACATTCCCTTAACACCAACTCCACCACGATTTTGAGTACGATAAGTATCCACTCTCAAACGCTTAATATATCCATTCTTAGTCAATGTAATAATTATATCTTCTTCTGGAATCAAAGACTCATCTTCTATATATTCAATAGCCGTCATATCAATATTGGTTCGTCTTTCATCACCATACTTATCTTTTATTTCTAATAATTCTTTCTTTATAACTTCTAATATCTTCGCATCACTAGCTAAAATGCCACGTAACTCATCAATTAATTTCAACAAGTCATTTAATTCATTTTCTATTTTTTCACGCTCTAAACCCGTTAAACGACGTAATCTCATTTCGAGAATAGCATTAGCTTGAATTTCAGATAATTTAAAATTATTCATTAAACCAGTTCTAGCTTCTTCATCTGATTTAGAAGCACGAATCAATTTAATAACAGCATCAATATTATCCAACGCAATTTTTAAACCTTCCAAAATATGAACTCTCTTCTCAGCTACATCCAAATCAAATCTTGTACGTCTAATAATAACTTCTTTTTGATAATCAATATATTTAGAAATAATATCTTTCAAACCTAATGTTTTAGGTACCCCCTGATCAAGCATTAAGAAAATGATTCCATATGTCGTCTGAAAAGACGTATGCTTATATAATTTATTTAAAACAACTTGCGCATTTGCATCCTTTTTAAGAGTAATAGTAATTTTAATTCCATCTTTTAAATCTGAATGATAATCAGCAATTCCTTCTATTGTCTTATTATGAACAAGCTCTGCAACTTTATTTTTAAGCTCCAAAGTATTAACACCATAAGGAACTTCATCAACTATTATATATTGCTTACCGTTTTTTTCTTCAATAGTCGCTTTACTTCTAATTGTTAAAGATCCTCTACCTGTTTCATATGCCTTTTTAATTCCACTATTTCCTAAAATTGTTGCCCCAGTAGGAAAATCTGGGCCTTTAATATATTGCATCAACCCATCTACATCTATATCAGGATTATCAATATAAGCAACACATCCATCAATTACTTCACTTAAATTATGCGGAGGAATATTAGTTGCCATACCAACCGCAATACCAGTTGTCCCATTTACTAAAATATTAGGAAATCTTGATGGTAAAACCTCAGGCTCTCTTTCACTTTCATCAAAATTAGGTGTAAAATTAACCGTATCTTTATTAATATTTCTAAGTAATTCCAAAGAAATCTTTGATAGTCTTGACTCTGTATAACGCATTGCTGCTGCACCATATCCTTCAATATTACCAAAATTACCATGCCCATCAACTAACATATACCTATATGAAAAATCTTGTGCCATTCTAACCATCGCTTCATAAATAGAAGAATCTCCATGTGGATGGTATTTTCCCATAACATCTCCCACAATTCTTGCACTCTTTTTATGAGGCTTATCAGGTGTATAACCAGATTCATACATAGAATATAAAATTCTTCTATGTACTGGTTTTAATCCATCTCTCAAATCAGGCAATGCACGAGCAACAATAACACTCATTGAATATTCTAAGAAAGAGTCCTGGACTTCTTTTACAATACTATTCTTTTCTAACCTATCCATTTTAAACCCTCCTATACATCTAAGTTATCCACATATGTAGCATTTGTTTCAATAAACTCTCTACGTGGTTCAACTTCTTCTCCCATTAATTTAGAGAAAACTTCATCTGCAGCAATTGCATCATCAACTGTTATTTGTCTTAAAACACGCTTATTAATATCCATAGTTGTTTCATTTAGTTCTTCTGCATCCATTTCACCCAATCCCTTCATACGCATAATATCATATTTTGTATTTGGTGATAAAGTAGCCAAGTACTCATCTCTTTCTGTTTCATTTAATACATATTTTATCGTCTTTCCGTGTTTAATAACAAATAATGGTGGCTGTGCAGCATAAACATGACCTGCTTCAACAATTGGCTTAAAAAATCTATAAAATAAAGTAAGTAATAACACACGAATATGACTACCATCAACATCAGCATCAGTCATAATAATAATTTTGTGATAACGTAATTTCGATAAATCAAAATCATCACCAATTCCTGTACCAAAAGCCGTTATAATTGTCCTTATTTCTTCATTAGATAAAGCTCTATCAAGTCTTGCCTTTTCAACATTTAAAATTTTTCCTCTTAAAGGTAAAATTGCTTGTGTCATACTATCTCTACCCTTAATAGCAGAGCCACCAGCCGAATCTCCTTCGACTAAGAATATTTCGCTAACAGAAGCATCCTTACTTTTACAATCAGATAACTTTCCATAAAAATTAGTAATATCTAAATCACCCTTACGACGAGTTAATTCTCTTGCTTTTTTTGCCGCTACACGAGCACGACTAGCCGTCATAGATTTTTCCACAATTATCTTAGCTTGATCAGGATTTTCCATCAAAAATCTTTCAAAAGTCTCAGAAAAAATCTTATCTGCAATTGCACGCACTTCACTATTTCCTAATTTTGTCTTTGTTTGACCTTCAAATTGCGGATTAGGATGTTTAACCGATACAATCATCGTCAAGCCTTCTCTTACATCTTCACCAGTTAATGGATCATCTTTTTCTTTAAGAATTCCTGCACTTGAAGCATATTTATTTAATATTCTAGTCAAAGCACGTCTTACACCATCTTCATGTGTACCACCTTCAGGCGTAGTAATATTATTAACAAACGAATAAATACTCGAATTATATGATTCATTATATTGAAGTGCAACTTCAACCTTAATATCCTTATCCTCGCCTTCAATATCAACTATAGTTTCATGAATTGGGTTTTTACTTTTATTAAGCATTTGAACATACTCAACAAGTCCACCTTCATAACAAAACGAATCCTTTTTTTCTGCTTCTCTATCATCAAATAAAGAAATTCTTAAACCCTTATTCAAAAATGCTAATTCTTTTAATCTATTTTTTAATATTTCATAATCATAAACCGTTGTTTCAGTAAATATTTCATCATCAGGTAAAAATGTAACAGTAGTACCAGTTCTATTTATATCACATTTATCAATAATTTTTAATGCATCATCTGGATGACCACCACGACTATATCTTTGATAATAAACGTTACCATTTTTATAAACTTTAACTTCAAGCCAATCACTCAAAGCATTAACAACACTTGCACCTACTCCGTGAAGCCCACCGGATACCTTATATCCTCCTCCACCAAACTTTCCACCTGCATGTAGTACAGTATAAACAGTTTCAACCGTACTTTTTCCTGTTTTAGGATGAATATCAACAGGAATCCCACGACCATCATCTTTAACAGTAATACTATTATCTTTGCCAATAATTACCTCTATATGTTTACAATAACCAGCTAAAGCCTCATCTATAGCATTATCAACAATCTCCCATACTAGATGATGCAATCCCCTAGAACTTGTACTTCCAATATACATTCCTGGTCTTTTTCTAACAGCCTCCAAACCTTCCAATACTTGTATTGCAGATGAATCATAAGCTTGTTCTACTTTTTCTTCACTCATATTCTAACCTACTTTCTTTCAATATTCCCATTCTTAACTTCATATATATAAGCTTCATTTAAATATCTTTTACTAATATTTTTTAAATCAGTTGTAGTAATAATAGTTTGAATCCCACTTTCACCAACAAATTTTAATAACCTATTTCTCTTTTTAATATCTAATTCACTAAAGATATCATCTAACAACAATAATGGTTCAGTCTCACAAATTTTAGTAAAAATCGATATTTCGGATAATTTATAAGATAAAATAGCTATTTTTTGCTGTCCCTGGGAACCAAAAAATTTCAAATCATTTCCATTAAAATTAAAAAAGAAATCATCACGATGAGGACCATACATAGTCATTCCATAATTAAGTTCTTTATTATAACTTTTAGAAAACTTTTCTTTTAATATAAAACGAATATTATCAGTTTCATAATTATCAATTTCTATATTAGTAATATAATCAATTTTTAGTCCACCAGTTCCAGAAATATCTTTATAAAATTTATCTATATTTTTATTAATAAAATCAATATATTCTTTTCTTTTTTGATAAATTATTATCGCTTTATCAATTAATTTATCAGTAATAATATCCAAATATGCCTTATCAGCAATACTATTACTAAATAAGATTTTAAGATATTCATTCCTTGTTTTTAAAAGCTTATTATACTCGTTGTATGTATTTAAATAAATTTTTGATATTTGAGATAATTGTATATTTAATAAATTTCTACGTATATTAGGTGATCCTTTTATTATTTCTAAATCATCTGGAGTAAATACAATAACATTTAAATTTGAAATATAATCAGCAACCTTCTTTATATCAGTCTGATTAATTTTTAAATTTTTACCTTCCTCTGTTATATTAACTTCCAATTTAGAAATCAATTTTTCTCTTTTTACAACTCCTTTTATTTGCGCTTTTTTCTTATCAAACATAATAATATTAGGATTTACCCCTACTCTATGCGATTTTGTCAGAGCCAAGATTGTTATAGCTTCTAATATGTTAGTCTTTCCTTGCGCATTGTTTCCAATAAAAATATTCATCCCTTCACCAAGTTTTATATTAATATTAGAACAATTTCTAAAATTAAGGAGATTTATCTTAGTCAACTTCATTTAAAACCATCAAAAAGTCTCATATAATCACCTATCCCCTATTTCAGTATTCCTATACATACGGTTATATTATAGCACATATGGCTTTAAAAAGCACTAAAAAAATAGTTATTATAACTATTTTTTAACTATTTTATTTATTTTTTCTTTTTCTTAAAATAAAATCTAATCTTGAAGCTCTTGAAACTTGATTTTCAATAGATCTATAAGAGCAAGGTACAATAATTTCCTTATTATTATCAAAAATTATTTTTGTATTACACGCATCTATTTTTTCAAAATTTTTAATCCTTTTTAATGAAATCCACACACATTCACTAGAATGTGGCGAAGTTGTTGGAAAAACAACAAGATTATCACTATCTTCTACTATAATAGGAACCTTATACTCTGCTCCTAAAATTTCTCTAGCACTATCTTTTCTTCCCTCATATGTACTACCAAAATATTTACAACTCTCCTCCATTATTTTAAAAGGTGTCTGATCAATAATATATCGATCTTCATCCTCATATACTAAACTACTAAAATCTTCATTTGGAACTATTGCTAAAGTTCCATTACTTACTTCATATTTCATACTTTTCCCCCTAACTGTGGAAATTTTCATTTCCAATCAAAATATATCAAAAAGTAACGTCACAATTTGTCAAAAAAACAAATCTCTATTACTTTCAATAATATTATTCACTTTTATTTGACTTTTCCTTACAATTTTCCCAAAAAAAAAGGATTTTTTATCCTTTTAATAAGTTCTAATAGGTAAAACCAATTGAGTTAATGATTCATCTTCAGTTGATTTAATCAAAATTGGTTTAATTTCCCCAACAAAATGAATATCCACAGTTTCTGTTGAAAAACTCTTTAAAGCCTCCATCATATACTTAGCACTAAATGAAATCTTAATATCCTCACTATTGTTCTTAGTAATAGGCATTTTTTCTTCCACTCTACCTATTTCAGCTGAACTACTTCTCAATATTAACATATTTCCATTAGTTTCCAATGTAACAATATTTTTTTCTTTATCACTAGTTAAAATACTAACACGATCAATAACATCATAAAAATCTGATAAATTAGTACTTATTATTAAAAATGAATCATCAGGTAACAAATTAGATGTATTTGGATAAGTACCATTTATCAATCTTGATTCAAACTTTAAATTTCCAGTTTTAAATAAAACTTTATTACTAAAGATATGAATTTCAACATCTTCTTCATCATCACCTAAAATTCTTGCAAATTCAAGAATATTATGACTAGGAATAACAATATTATAATTCTCTTCACTAACATTATCTAGTTTTACAACTTTTCTAGCTAAACGATAAGAGTCTGTAGAATTACATTCCAATACATCACCTACTATATTAAAATTAATACCTGTTAAAACTGGCTTACTCTCTTCATTTGATGAAGCAAAAGCTGTTTGATTAACAATATTCTTAAATACCCCAGCTTTTATATTTACTTTTTTCTTACTTTCCTCTAAGCCAATATTAGGATATTCACTTTCACTAATTCCATTTAAATTAAATTCACTATTTTCAGTATAAATAAGAATCTTTAATTCATCAATCACTTCAATATTAATATATTTATCAGGAAGTTTTCTAACAATATCCAATACATACTTACCTTGAATTATAATACTTCCTTCACTTTCAACTGTAAAATCATCATCACTATTACAAATAATACTTGTTTGAATAGTAATATCATTATCACTAGCTGTAAGTGTCAATTTCTTTTTCTTCAATTCAAATTTTATACCAGCTAAAACAGGGATTAAATTTTTTGTCGAAATAGCTTTTGAAACTTTGTTTAAAGCATCCAATAATAAATCTTTTTTAATTGTTAATTTCATATAAATATTCCTTCTTTCTTCTTATGATTTTATTATTACTGTGGAAAAAGTTGAAAACTTACTTTTCCTTTATATTTCAAAGTAAAACTAAATTTTTATTTGTGGAAAAAAGTCTTACTTAGCAAAAGTTTTAAACAACCCCAATATCTTTTTTTAATTTTTCTATAATATTTGCTAAATCTTTATTAACTTTTATCTCATTTTCTATTTTTTCAACAGAATGCATTACCGTCGAATGGTCTTTACCACCAAATTCAGTTCCAATTTTAGGAAAGGACTCATTTGTCATTACTCGGCATAAATACATAGCAATTTGCCTTGGAAAAGATATATTTGAACTTCTCTTCTTACTTCTAATATCTTCAACAGAAATTTGAAAATATTCTGAAACAATTTTTTGAATTCTATGGACATCATTTTTTTCTCCCATTCCTTTACTAATAAAGTCTTTGAGTGCTTCAATTGCCAAATCTAATGTAATTTCTGCCCCACCCATTATCGTTGAATAAGCAATAAGTCTAGTAATAGAGCCTTCTAATTGTCGTACATCTGTACCAATATTTGATGCAATATATTCAATAACATCATCTGGAATCTCTTTTTCAAAGTTACCAGCTATAATTTTTTTCTTAATTATTTCTGTTCTTAATGCAAAATCTGGTGGATATATGTTGACAGTTAATCCCCAAGTAAATCTTGTTCTTAAACGCTCTTCTAACATTTTTAAGTCAGCCGGAGATCGATCCGAAGAAACTATTATTTGTTTACTATCATTATACAGATTATTAAAAGTATGAAAAAATTCTTGTTGCGTCTGCGTTGCTCCACCCAAAAACTGAATATCGTCAATAATTAAAACATCAATGTTTCTATATTTATTTTTAAAGAAGTCAACATAATTAAAGTTATTACCATGATCATCTTTTTTTGTCATACTAATAAAATCTTGAATAAAATTATCACTTGTTACATATAAAACAGTTTTATTTGAATTTTCTTGAATAAAATTACCAATCGCATGCATTAAATGTGTTTTTCCAAGTCCACTATTACCATAAATAAATAATGGGTTATACATATTTCCAGGATTTTCTGCCACTGATAACGCCGCCGCGTGTGCAAATTTATTACTATTACCGACTATAAAATTTTCAAAAGTATACTTATTTTTTAAATTAGATTGAATTGCAGAATTATCTTGTTCTTTACTTTCTTGTTTTTCCACAACTTCTGTGAATTTTGGTATCTCTTTTTCTATTTCTTCCTTTAATAATAATACCAATTCATAATTACTACCAGTTATTGAAGCCAGCTTTTCTGTCATAATTGTTGAAAAATTATCCATCAAGTGTTTCTTGTGAATTGGCATTGGAACAATTATATAAGCCTTCCCGTTCTCCAATTTATATAATTCGGTTTCGGAAAACCAGGTATTATAAGATAATGATGTTAATTCTTCTTTTATTTGTCCTAAGAAATTAGACCAAAGAATGTCTACATTCATAATACCATCTCCCCCACAAGAAAATACTACGATTAGTATAATTGAAATTGTTGAAAAAATAAACCTTTTTTTTCTTAAAAAAGTTTTAAACACATAATCCACAATTTTTTCCACTATTAAATTGTTGATATATATAAGTATACAATAGTTTTCCACATTTTCCACAGATTTTATTCAACAATTGGTAATTAAGTATTCCACATAGTTGTGGATATTGTGCAAAAAAAGCAAAATATTCACTTTCTTACCATTCAAAATATTAAAAAGTAAACATTTTATTGACAAAAACCCTAAAAAACTATTATAATAATGGAGATTTATGTCTGGAGGTGGAGCAAATGAAGAGAACATATCAACCAAACAACCGTAAAAAAGCTAAGAGATTAGGTTTTTTCGCACGTAAAAAAACAAATATTTTAAATCGTCGTCGTCGCAAAGGACGTAAAAGCCTTTGCAAATAAGAATACCGCTGCTAAAACAGTGGTTTTTTAGTCTTATTATAAAGATAGGTGATTAATAATGAGAAAATTATATATTGTAAAAAATAAATATGATTTTGATAGAATTATCAAAAATTCAAGCTATCGAAAAAATAGAAGTTATGTAATATATTATGAGACAAATAAATTATCTTACGATAGATTCGGAATATCAGTTGGTAAAAGAATTGGTAATGCCGTTAATAGAAATAGATATAAAAGAAAACTAAGAGCAATTATAGATAATTACAAAAAACTATATGTAAATAGCCAAGATTATATTATAATATTAAGAGGAAGTGCAAAAGACAAATCATATCAAGAATTAAATGAAGACTTCTTATCATTGATGAATAATATAAGAAAGGATATAAAAAATGAAAAGAAATAAAACAAAATTAAAAATCATAACTATTATAATGTTATTATTACTAACGACTGGATGTACTAAGGTTTTAGTTGATGAAAATAAACAACCAGTAAAGAATGAAGTGACTCAACAAAAATTAACAGAAAATATTTTATGTCAACCCACTGATAAAGCAACCATTAAAGCATACGAAAAGAATGGTGTTAACCTAGAAAAATTACCAAAATGTGATGATTTTAAAGTAACATCTGGTAAATATGAAGGATTATGGACAAGTTTCCTAGTTAAACCGTTAGCTGTAGTTTTATTAGCTATTGGAAAATTATTAGGTTTTACTGGTAAATATGCTGTATCAATAATCATTGTAAGTTTAGCAATTAGGTTAATTGCTTATCCTGTTACCAAAAAAACAGCTTTACAATCAGAATTAATAAAAAAGGCTCAACCAGAATTAAATAGAATTCAAAAGAAATATCAAGGAAAAGAAGACCAAGAATCAATGATTAAGCAAAATCAAGAAATTTTAATGGTCTATAAAAAATATAATATTAATCCAATGTCTGGTTGTTTATTTTCAATGTTACAATTACCATTATTTATAGCCTTTTTTGAAGCTGTTCAAAGAACACCAGCATTATTTGAAGATAAATTTATTGGCTTACAACTTGGAACAACTCCTGTGGCAGGTTTTTCAACAGCAACATTTTATGCATACATAATATTAATGATAGTAATAGGTTTAACAACATTTTATTCATTTAAAATGAATTCAACAGGCAATATGCAAGAACCGAGTATGAAAATGATGCCACTAATGATGACTGGTATGATAATAGTTACAGCCTTATTTATGCCATCAGGATTAGGAATCTATTGGGCAACATCAAACTTATTTACAATTGTCCAAAATATTTTAGTAAAAAGGAGTAAAGAAGCCAATGGAAAAGCATAAATTTCAAGGAAAAACAAAAGAAGAAGCAATCTCATCAGCAACTATCGCTTTACAAGAAGTAGAAGATAACTTAATTATCAAAGAATTAGAAACAAAAAAAGGTGGACTTTTTAAAAGTTCAAAAGTAGAAATTGAAGTAATAGAAAAAAGAGAAGTAGTAAGATACATAAAAGAATATATTATTAAGATTCTAAAGGATTTAGGATTTCAAGCTAATGTGGAAGTAAAAAATAAAGAAACAGTTCCAACATACGTAATATATTCTGACAATGATTCATTACTAATTGGAAAGAATGGAAAAAATTTAAAAGCTTTAACAATAATTGTCAATCAACATATAAATAAAGAACTTGGCAAAACTTATAAATTTATTATTGATGTTAATGCCTATAAGGAGAAACACGAAAAACAATTAGAAGTTTTAGCAAGAAGGACAGGAAGAGAAGTAGCTCATTCCAAAATAGCTGCAAAAATGGATTCGATGAATTCTTATGAAAGAAGAATTGTCCATAATGCTTTATCACACAATAAAAGAGTATATACAGAAAGCGAAGGCGAAGAACCAAATCGCTACGTTGTAATAAAACCAAAAGAAGATTAATTCTTCTTTTTTTATATATAATTTTGTATACTAAAAATAATGATATAAATCCCACAAATTATACCTTAAAGAATATAAATAAAAATAATGTTCAAAATTATCAAATTATGCTATAATATCGAAAGAAAAAGGGAGGGAGTTTCATGAATGATACAATAGTAGCTATTTCTACAACAATAGGAGTAGGGGCAATCTCTATCATAAGACTCAGTGGAAAAGAAGCAATTTCTATAGTTAATAAAAGTTTCAAAGAAAAAAATTTAGAAGAAGTTCCAAGTCACACTATTAATTATGGACATATCTATGATAACGAAGAACTAATTGATGAAGTTCTTGTATCAGTCATGAAGGGGCCACGTAGTTTTACTGCTGAAGATATAGTTGAAATTAATTGTCATGGGGGTATTATTACTACTAACAAGATTCTTGAAACTATGTTAAATAATGGCGCTCGTTTGGCTGAGCCAGGCGAATTTACTAAAAGAGCTTTTTTGAATGGTCGAATAGATTTAGTAAAAAGCGAAGCTGTAATGGATTTAATAGAAAGTAAGTCCGACGAAGCTCGAAAAATTGCTTTATCACAATTAGGTGGAAAAACATCCAATTTAATAACTAACTTCAGAAACATTTTAAAACAACTATTATCTTCAATAGAAGTTAATATTGATTACCCTGAATATTATGATATTGAAGTAATGACAGTTGAAAAAGTAAAAGATCAAATAGCAATAATGAAAAAAGATCTAAATAATTTAGTCAAAGAATCTGAAAATACAGTAACAATAAAAAATGGAATAAGAACAGTTATAATAGGAAAACCCAATGTTGGAAAAAGTAGTATTTTAAATAAATTACTTGAACAAGATAAAGCTATTGTTACAGACATAGCCGGAACAACAAGAGATATTGTAGAAGGAGAATTATATCTTGACGGAGTATTACTAAATATTATTGATACAGCCGGTATTAGAGCAACAGAAGATGTTGTTGAAAAAATAGGAGTAGAAAAATCTTTATCCATGATTAGTGAAGCTGATTTAGTAATAGTAGTTTTGAATAGTAATGAAGCACTATCAGATGAAGATAAAGAAATATTAGAAAAAACATCCTCTAAAACAAGAATAATAGTTCTTAATAAAAATGATTTACCAAGAAATTTAGAACTACCAGCTTCTTTAGAAAATGTTATAGAAACAAATACAAAAGATCTACTAGGAATTAAAAGTTTAAAAGACAAAATTAAAGAACTCTTTAATTTAGAAAAAATTGTAACAAAAGACTACACATATTTAACCAATAGTCGTCAGATTTCTTTAGCTAAACAAGCTTACAAGAGCCTATTATCTGCTGAAAAGGCTATCTTGGATGGTGAACCGATTGATATGGTAGAAATAGATTTGAAAGAATGCTTTGATACATTAGGAGAAATAATTGGAGCTACATATAGTGAAGAGATTATCGATAATTTATTTGAAAATTTCTGTGTAGGAAAATAGGAAGTGAATGAAATGAAATACGAAATTATAGTAGTAGGTGGAGGACATGCAGGTTGTGAAGCCGCTTTAGCCGGAGCACGTAAAGGACACCGAACCTTACTAATAACAGGAAATATAAATAATATTGCTGATATGCCTTGCAATCCATCAATTGGTGGTCCAGCCAAAGGAATTGTAGTTAGAGAAATTGACGCTTTAGGTGGAGAAATGGGAAGAAATGCCGATAAAGGAACTCTACAAATTAAAATGCTAAATACCAAAAAAGGTCCAGCTGTTCAAGCTCTCCGTGCCCAAGCAGATAAAATAACCTATCCAAAAGAGATGTTAAAAACATTAAAAACAACTTCAAACCTAGAAATATTAGAAGGCATGGTTGAAAAATTATTAGTAGAAAATAATACAATCCAAGGAGTTGAATTATCTGATGAAACAAAAATATTTTCTGACGCTGTTATTTTAACCACCGGTACTTATTTAAGAAGTATGATTTTGACAGGAGCTAATAAAACTCCTGGAGGACCTCATGGGGAAAAGGAATCAAAACACTTAAGCAACCATTTAAGAGAATTAGGTTTTAAAATTTTAAGATTAAAAACTGGAACACCTCAACGTATTGATAAAAATTCTATTGATTATAGTAAAGCTTCATTAGAACCAGGTGATTCTATCGAAAGAACCTTTTCCTTTGACAATAAAGTTTATTATGATGTAGAAAATCAAGTTCCATGTCATTTAATTTATACTACTGAAGAAACTCATAATATTATTAGAGAACACTTAAATGAATCAAGCATGTATGGAGGTTATGTAGAGGGGGTAGGTCCAAGATATTGCCCATCAATAGAGGATAAAATAGTTAGATTCGGAGAAAAAGAAAGGCACCAATTATTCTTAGAGCCAGAAAGTATATATTATGATGATATTTACATTCAAGGCTTTTCCACAAGCATGCCTCACTATGTTCAAGACCAAATGGTTCATAGTTTGCCAGGATTAGAAAATGCTAAGATTTTAAAATATGCTTATGCAATTGAATACGACGCGATTGATTCCAAACAACTAAAACAATCTCTCGAAACAAAAATAATTAATGGGCTATATACAGCCGGTCAAATCAATGGTACAAGCGGTTACGAAGAAGCTGCCGGACAAGGATTAATTGCTGGTATTAATGCTGCTTTAAAATTAGAAGGAAAAGAACCATTAGTTTTAAAGAGAAATGAATCATATATTGGAGTTCTTATTGATGATTTGGTAACAAAAGGTGTAAAAGACCCATATCGTTTATTAACTTCTCGTGCAGAATATCGTTTACTATTAAGAAATGATAATGCTGATTTAAGATTAAGAGATTATGGTTATCAAGTTGGTCTAATTTCAGAAAAAAAATACCAAAACTTTATTAATAAGAAGGAAAATATTAGTAAACTTTTTGCTTTATTAAAAGAAACAAGAATTACTCCTAAAAAAGAAATAAATGATTTTCTTGAAAAAATAGGTACAACACCTTTAAAAGACGGCATCTCCCTTTACGATTTATTGAAAAGACCAGAAGTAACTTTAGACAGCATAGAACACTTTATAGAAATTCCTTATGACCGAGAAGTAAGAGAACAAGTTGAAATTAATACAAAATACGAAGGATATATAAAAAAATCATTAAAAGAGGCCGCTAAAATGATAACCCTAGAAGAAAAGAAGATACCTTTAACAATTGATTATGCAAAAATACCTAATTTAGCCAGCGAAGCCCGTCAAAAATTATCAGAAATAAATCCTACAACAATAGGGCAAGCTTCACGAATCAGTGGTGTCAATCCAGCCGATATTTCAATTCTAATGGTATATTTAAGAAAGAATGGTGCTAATGAATAAAGAAGAATTTTTACAAGCTTTACTAGAATTAAACATAACATTAACATCTCATCAACAATTTCAATTAAATAAATTTTATCAACTTTTGATTGAATGGAATAAAAAAATAAATTTAACGAGAATCACTCAAGAAGAAGATGTTTATTTAAAGCACTTTTATGATAGTTTGACTATTGTAAAAGCGGTTGATCTTTCAAAAAAAGAAACTCTTTGTGATGTTGGAAGTGGAGCTGGTTTTCCAGGAATAGTCTTAAAAATAGTCTTTCCTAATTTAAAGGTCACTTTAATTGACTCCTTACAAAAAAGAGTTAACTATTTAAATTCAATTATAAAAGAATTAGATTTAACAGATATAGAGGCCATCCACTCTCGTGGCGAAGATTACAAACAAAAATTTGACATTGTAACAGCAAGAGCTGTTGCTAACATAGAAAAATTATTAACTTATACAATGCATTTAGTATCAAAAGATGGAATGTTTATTGCTATGAAAGGTAACATTGATGACGAATTAACAAAATCGGTTATAGAGAAAATTAATAAAAAATATGACTTAGTAACAGTAAATAGATTTTATTTACCTAAAGAGAAAAGTAATCGTAGCTTAGTAATTATAAAAAATAAGAGTTAAAAAGTAACTCCCATAATAAAGAGCTACTTTTTTTATTGAAATCAAAGAAAAAATAGTCTATAATGATAACATAGGATAAATAAAAGATAGCGAGGGGACAATATGAATACAGAGAATAAGGATCAAGTTGTACAACTTTATTTAGATGACATAATACCCAATAGATTCCAACCAAGAGAAGTATTTGATGAGCGAGCTTTAAAAGAATTAGCTGTTTCAATCAAAGAGCATGGTGTTATTCAACCTATTATTGTCCGTAACGTTAAGGGAAAATATGAAATAATAGCTGGCGAAAGAAGATATAAAGCTTCAGCTCTAGCCGGTTTAACCAAAATACCCGCAATTATTAGAGACCTGGATGATAAAGAAAGTTCAAAAGTTGCTTTATTAGAAAACTTACAAAGAAAAAATTTAACACCTATAGAAGAAGCTCGTACATATCAAAAAATATTAGAAATAGATGAAATGACACAAGATGAATTAGCCAAGACAATGGGAAAAAGTCAATCATCAGTTGCTAATAAATTAAGACTCTTATCTTTGCCGGATGAAGTACAAGACTCTTTATTAAAAGAGCAAATTTCAGAGCGACATGCTAGGGCATTATTAAATATTCCAGATAGTAAAAAACAAACGGAAATGTTAAAGAAAATAATAGCAAATAAAATGAGTGTTAGGGCAGTTGAAGAAGAAATAAAAGAATTATATCCAAAAATAGAAGAAAAAAATGAAGGTGTTGGTAGTATGAATAATCAGAGTAATGCATTTCCAAATTCAATTACAATTCCATCAGCAAATAGCTTACTAAATAGTACTCCACTTTCTCCAACCGCTGGAATAGCTGAACCGAAACCTGAATATGGTCAAATAAAAATTGTTCCTCCTACTAACTCAGTTCCAGACTCATCACAGAAATTTATTAACTATGGTGAAATCGATGATAAAGAGGACGATGATACCGATCCACCAATGGCTTTTAATGATATAAATGCTCATAAAGATATAAATGCTTTAAGAGATAATGCGATGGACATCAGTACTCCTAAAAAAGTGGAAAGAAGTAATGCTCCAACCGCTGATTTGGACAGCCTATTAAATCTTCAAAATATTGCTATGGGTCCAGCAGTTGGGAATATTTCCGGAATGAATGAGTTTAGAACTCCAGCCGAAGCAATTGTTAAAAATGATGAAAAAGAAGTTCCACCACCAAAAGTGGCTGACTATTTTAAAACAGCTGACTTTGTTCCGCCAACTATACCAAATCCAAATGAATCGCCAATAGAAAAAGGAATTCCAGAAATGCCAATTCCAAGTAAAAATTATTCTATTGAAGATGCTATGAAAAAAATAAAAGATTTAATAGCTGATTTAAAAGAACATGGAATATCTGTTCATGCTGATGAAATGAATTTTGAAAGTTCATTCCAAGTTATAATCAAGTTAGATAAATAAGAAAAATAAAAGTGGATAAAAAACCACTTTTTTTGCTAAAATCATTTAAAAAAAAGATATTCTTTGATACAATATTAAAGTAATATGGAAAATGGGTGATTAGATGGGAAAGGTTATATCATTAGTAAATCAAAAAGGTGGAGTCGGAAAGACTACCACCAGTATCAATCTTTCTGCATCACTAGCAGTATTAGGGAAAAAGGTATTATTAATAGATTTAGATCCCCAAGGTAATACAACTACTGGTGTAGGAATTAATAAAGGAGACATCGAGAAAAGTGTCTATGATGTTTTAATTGGTGAGTGTAAAATTACAGAGGCAATCATTAAAACAAAATATAAAAAACTATATGTTTTACCAGCCACAATAAATTTAGCAGGTTTAGATATTGAATTAGTAGAAAAAAGTCATAAAGAAAACGGTTTTTTGAAAGGTGAACAGTTGAAAAATCATCTAATGGACATAAAAGATAGCTTTGATTATATCATTATTGATTGTCCACCGTCTCTAGGTGTAATTACAACCAACGCTTTAACAGCCTCTAACTCTGTCATAATTCCGGTCCAATGTGAATTTTTTGCTTTAGAAGGAATTACTCAATTATTAAAAACAATTATGCTAGCACAAAAAACACTTAATCCAACATTGGATATTGAGGGTGTACTCCTAACTATGTTAGATGCAAGAACAAATTTAGGGTTTGAAGTTGTAGATGATATTAGAAAATTCTTTAAAGAAAAGGTGTATAATACAATAATTCCAAGATTAGTTAGACTTACAGAAGCACCTTCACATGGAGAACCAATCATTGCATATGATCCAAAAAGCAAAGGTTCTGAAGCTTATATAAACTTAGCAAAGGAAGTGATTGCACGAAATGGAAACAAATAATGAAAGCGGTAAAAGAAGAGCTTTAGGAAGAGGTTTAGAAGAACTATTTTTTAATGAGCCTCTTGCCTATGATAAAGTTGAAGAAAAAATTCTTACAGAAACACCAAGCGAAGAAATAGTAAAAGTAAAAATATCAGAATTAAGAAGCAATCCATATCAACCAAGAAAAGTATTTGATGAAACTGCACTTCAAGAATTAGCATCCTCAATTAAAGAACATGGTGTTTTTCAACCAATTATTATTAAAAGAAGTATTAAAGGATATGAAATTATTGCTGGAGAACGTCGTGTCAAAGCAGCAACAATAGCTGGCTTAGAAGAGATTCCTGCTATCATTAGAGACTTTAATGATACAGAAATGATGGAGATAGCCTTACTTGAAAATTTACAAAGAGAAAACTTAAATGCTATTGAAGAATCAATGGCATATAAGAAATTAATTGAGACTTTATCCTTAACTCAAGAAGAGTTAGCTAAACGTTTAGGTAAAAGTAGAAGTCATATAACTAATATGTTGGGCTTATTAAACTTACCAGAAAATATTCAAACTCAAATTAGTGATAAAAAAATATCTATGGGTCATGCCCGTGTTCTTAGTAAATTAGAAAATACTTCTCAGCAGCAAGAATTAGCTGATAAAGTAATTAATGAAGGCTTAAGCGTTAGAAAATTAGAAGAATTGACAACTTCAGATGAAGAATTTACCAGAACTCATCAAATAAAAAAACAAAAATCAGAATTAACAGAATACAAATATGTACAAGATGAACTATGTGAGAAATTAGGAACTAAAGTTCGAATTAAAGGAAATAAGATAGAAATTAATTTTGTAAATGCCAGCGATTTAAATAGATTACTAGAAATTATGCACATAGAGCCAAGAGGGTAGACTATGATTAAGATACCAGGGCTATTTACAATAGAATTAAAACAAATTCTTTTTCCAATACTATTTATTGCAATAGGTATTTTGGTTTATGAATTCTTAAAAAAAACAATAATAAAAATTTCTAATCGAAATACTAAGAATTTAAAACAACATCAATTACATAGAATAAAGACTGTTAATATGCTTGTAATTAATATTATAAAATATGTAATTGTAATCATCGTTTTACTGGCTATACTAGCCATTTTTGGAGTAAATGTTAGTTCGCTTGTCGCTGGACTTGGAGTGACAACAGCCATAATTGGATTAGCCTTTCAAGATTTAGCTAAAGACTTGATTGCTGGAATTTTTATAATAACAGAAGCCCAATACGAAGTTGGAGATACAATTCAAGTAGATGGTTTTATGGGTGAAGTAGTGTCCATTGGTCTAAAGACAACTCAAATAAGAGACTATAAGGGAGCAACAAAAATCATTGGTAATCGCTACATGGACAATATGATTAATTATAGTCTTCATACTTCATTAGCTGTTGTTGATGTGGGCGTTGATTATGGACATACCCCAAAAGCTGTTGAAGAAACCCTTCAAGAATTAGCTCAAGAATTAAATGGTACAATGGAAAATGCGAAAGGTGACATCCAAATTTTAGGAATAAATGAATTAGATGATTCTTCAATCGTTTATCGAGTTACCCTAGAAGTAAAATCAATGAAACAATTTGAAACAGAAAGATTTTTACGCAAAAAAATAATTGAAAAATTTGAACAAAAAAATATAAAAATACCAGTTACACAAATAGAGGTGCACAATGGAAAATAATTTAAACTATAAATTAGGTACAAAAGTTGTCATGAAAAAACAGCACCCATGTGGAGGAAATGAATGGGAAATTACGAGACTTGGGGCTGACATTAAAATAAAATGTATGAATTGTGGGAGAACAATATTAATTCCTAGAATAGAATTTAACAAAAAAGTTAAAAAAATAATTTCCCAGGAAGGATAATTTATGAATGACAAGAGAAAATTAAAACTCAAAAAATTTTATTTTCATCCAATAACAATGTTTCTTGTAATGACAATAGTAGTAGTAATTTTAAGTGGAATCTTTTCACTATTTGAAATGCAAGCAACATATAATACAGTAAATATAAATACTAAAGAACTAGAACCACACTTAATAACAGTAGAAAATATGTTAAGCCTAAAAGGTCTTAGATATATGATTAGTAATGCTATGTCTAACTTTATTAGTTTTGGTCCATTAGGTTCCCTAATTATATCGTTAATAGCATTAACTATAGCCGAATCAACAGGGTTATTAGAAGCAATTACGAAGAAATATATCTCAAAGATACCAAGACAAGTATTTACTTTTATTGTATTATTTATTGCTACTACCTCATCATTGATTAACGATGTAGGTTATGCAATACTAATACCACTAGTATCATTATTATATTTTATGAATAATAGGAATCCTCTCTTAGGAGCAGTTACTGCTTTTTGCGGTGTCTCCTTTGGATATGGCGTATCATTATTTGTTGGTACCCAGGAAATAGCATTAATGGAATATACAAAAACAGCTGCCATGCTGATTGATGATTCTACACATATTGCTTTAACATCAAATTTAATATTTATTATTGCAGCCACCTTCATTCTTTCACTAGTAGGAACTATTATTCTAGAAAAAATAATTGCCCCTCGAATTGGAAAGTACAAGAAAGAGGAAGAATTAGCTCAAACAGAAAAATATAGTCCAATTAGTATGAGTTTAGAGACTGAAGACGAATTAAAAATAATTGAACAAGAAAAAAATTCCAAAAAAGGTTTAAAATATGCTTTAATAGCTGGAATTATTTTTCTATTATTCTCAGCATATTCATTAATACCAAACTTGCCAGGTTCTGGATTAATGCTTGATATGAACGAAAAAGTTTATGTAAATCAAATTTTTGGCGAAAATTCTTATTTTCAAGATGGTTTTACATATATGATTGCCTTATTCTTTATTGTCACAGGTCTAGCTTATGCCCTAGGAGCAAAATCAATAAAGAATGATAAAGATTTAATAGGAAAGTTAAATAATAATTTTGCTAAATTAGGAAGTATTTTTATTTTAATGTTTGTTGCTGCCCAGTTTATTGCTATATTTAAAAGAACAAATATAGGTGAAATTATTACTATTTGGTTATCTCATTTACTTGAATATGTAGAAATGAATGGTTTAATATTAATAATTACATCTTTGTTATTAATAGGAATATCAAATTTATTCTTAACAAGTGCTACAAGTAAATGGGCATTATTATCACCAGTACTTGTTCCAACTTTTATGCAATCAAACATTTCTCCAGAATTTGCTCAAATTGTTATGCGTGCTGGAGATTCAATGACTAAAGGATTTACTCCTTTGCTTGCTGCTTTTGTTATTTATATTGGTTACTTAAATTTATACAATCTTCATAAAGAGCGACCAATTACAATAAGAAAATCCTTAAAAATGATAACACCTTATTTTTTACTAATAGCTTTAGTTTGGATAGTACTAGTAGTGGGCTGGTATATAATTGGCTTACCAATTGGTCCTGGGGTATATCCAACAATTTAAACACCATAGGGTGTTTTTTCATTGCTAAAAGTAAAATAGTTAGATATAATACAAAAGAACCAAACAGAAAATATTAGAAGTGTTTTCTAGCCAACTTATTATAACGATTAGTAGTAGGTAACCACTAATTTTTCAAAGTATGATATAATAAAAAAGAAAAGAGGTAATAAATATGAGTTTAACTGCCGGTATTGTAGGTTTACCAAACGTTGGAAAATCAACATTATTTAATGCAATAACAAACCAAAAAATTTTAGCTGAAAATTATCCATTTGCTACTATTGAACCAAATGTTGGTGTAGTAACAGTACCAGATGAAAGAATGGATAAATTAAAGGAAATGTATGAACCCAATAAATTTATTCCAACAGCTTATGAGTTTACAGATATAGCTGGGTTAGTAAAAGGAGCTTCTAAAGGAGAAGGACTAGGTAATAAATTTTTGTCTCATATTAGAGAAGTTGATGCAATTGTCGAGGTTGTTCGCTGTTTTGATGATGGAAAAATCATTCATGTTGATGGTGCTCCAGATCCAATAAGAGATATAGAGACAATTAATCTAGAATTGGCCATAGCTGATTTAGATGTTATTAATAACAGATTAGAAAGAGTCAGCAAAAAAGCAAGAACTACGAAAAATAAAGACGATATTATAGAAGTTGAAGCCTTGGAAAAATCGAAAAAAGCTTTATTAGAAAATAGACCTCTACGTCAGGTCGATTATACTGAAGATGAAAAAAAATTATTAAAATCATATAGTTTTCTAACTTTAAAGCCTATAATTTATTTAGCTAATATAAAAGAAAATGAACTAGGAAATGAAGAAAATAACTATGTAAAACAAGTTAAAGAATATGCCATGAAAGAAAATGCTAAAGTTGTTAGCTTGTGTGCTAAAGTTGAAGAAGAATTAAGTGAACTATCTCCAGAAGATAAATTAGAAATGTTAGAAGGACTAGGATTAGATGGATCTGGACTAGATAAACTGATTACTGCCACCTACGATATTTTAGGTTTAGCAACATATTTTACAGTAGGAAAAGATGAAGTTCGTGCTTGGACTTTTAAAAAGGGTATGAATGCTAAACAATGTGCAGGTATAATTCACACAGATTTTGAAAAAGGATTTATTAGAGCTGAAGTTATGTCATATCAAGACTTAATTAGTTGTGGAAGTGAATTGAAGGTCAAAGAAGCTGGTAAAGCTAGATTAGAGGGAAAGGATTACTTAATGCAAGATGGAGACATCTGTCATTTTAGATTTAATGTTTGATAATTATGAAATCCCAAATTAAAATATTTGAAACAGGTCTTCTTGATGGTGTAATGAGTAGAAACAAAAAATTTTATGACGAAAATTTAACTCAAGAAGAAATAAATAGAATATTTAAAACTACAAGAATTAGTATTGGCAAACGTTACGGCTTTAATGGACTAAAAATAATCCAAGCTCTGCAAAAAAATGAGAATAATAATTTGTCTTACCCAGATGGGAAATATATTGTTATAGATGAAAAAAATCTTCAAAAGGAAGACTTGTGGTACGAAGAGTTACCTGCTGATATTCTTATAATATCTAATAAATATAAGAATATAGTTATTGGAAATCAATGTGCAGATTGTCCAATAGTTATAGCTGAAGATAGAAAACTAGGTGTTACAGCGCTTGCTCACTGTGGAGCTGCTTACATAAATAGAAAACTACCATATCAAATAATTGAAGCATTAAAGAAAGAATATAATTCTAATCCTGAAAATATTTATGTATATATTTCTAGTGGTGCTAAAAAGGATAGTTTTATTTATGAAACTTATCCAAGATGGGCAACAAATAAAGATGTTTGGGCAGGTTGTATAGAAGAAAATGAAGATAAATATAAAATAGATATGTATACAGCAATAAAAAAGCAATTACAAAGTCAAAAAATAAAAAATATCATTATAAATAAAAAAGACACCATCACAGATAACACTCTTGCTTCCCATTATTGTGCAGTGAAAGGCCAAAAAGAAAAAATGGGTCAAAACTTTGTAGGCTTTTATTATAATTAAAAAGATATGTAATCTGACTTACATATCTTTTATTTTTCAATTATTTTATAATTCTTTTCATGAGGTTTTACTAACTCGTTATATAAAATTTCCATATCACTATATCCATAAGAATATTTAGATTTATCGGAGCCTAAATAAATAGTTTCTCCTTTAATATCCCCAGATTGTAAATTTAAAGAAATATTACCAGAAGAATTAGCTTCAATATTCTCATAAACAAATGGAGTATAAACAGTATAAGTATTCCCATCTATTTTATAAGTAGATTTATATACAAGTATTAAAATATTACTATCTTTCTTATTAAGAAAATAAATTTTTTCTCGCTTGGGCATTCCTTGCATATTGAGCATAACAGTACTAGACTCCATAGTAATTTTTATTGTAGCTTCATTATCTACAAATGAATAGTCAATTTTACTTAAATCTACAACTGTCGGCAAATCATCTTCTTTTTTAGACAAATTATTAAATATCTTAAATTCTGAAAATATAAATATCCCTAAACAAATTACAAAAATTAAAAGACCGCCAACCATAATAATTATATGACTAGCCAAAAAACAAGAAAAAAAAGTCTTTCCAGCTTTCACCATTGTCAGTGTCACTTCTTCATGATCGTCTCTTTCAATTTCAAACTCTCGTTTACAATACTCGCACTTACAAGACCTAGCCTTTTCATCAAAATGTAATTCAGCTCCACAATTAGGACACTTTTTTTCAATTAGTCTCACAATATCACCTCCTAAAATATATCATAAAATTTATAAAAAAACTAGACAACAAATCAAACTTTTGCTATAATACCCTCGAGTATTTAAAATACTCCTTGCCACAAAAGTGGCCTAAATGTCCAAAAGGAGGTGTCAAAAATGAATAAATATGAAATTATGTTCATTGTTAGACCAGACATGGAAGAAGCAGAGATTAAAAAAACTGCTGATGAAGTAAAAAAGGTTCTAACAGATATGAATGCAACAATTACTGAAGAAAAAGCTATGGGACAAAGAGAACTAGCTTATGAAATCAAAAAATTCTCAACAGGATATTATTACTTATTTGTAGTTGAAGCTGATGCAGCAGCAGTTAAAGAATTTGACCGTGTTGCAAGAATCAACGAAAGTCTACTTCGTCATTTAATAGTAAAAGTAGAAGACTAAGAAAAAAGAGGTATGTTATGAATAAAGTATTTTTAATAGGAAGACTTACAAGAGATCCTGAATTGAGATATACGGGAAGCAATATTCCAGCTGCTACATTTTCAGTAGCGGTAAATAGAAATTTTACTAATCAAGCTGGAGAGAGAGAAGCAGACTTTATTAACATTACTGTTTGGAGAAAACAAGCTGAAAACTGTAAAAACTATTTAAGTAAAGGTAGCCAAGTTGCAATAGAAGGTCGTATTCAAACAAGAAGTTATGATGGTCAAGACGGACAAAAACGTTACGTCACAGAAGTAGTTGCCGATAATGTTGAGTTTTTAGGGTCACGTAATTCCTCAGGAAATTCTAATAACATGAATAGTTCAGCAAATAATGCTGGACCAAGCCCTTATGATTTTGGAGGAACCCCAGAACCAAAAGGAACAGACGTTGACAGTAATCCGTTTGCTGATTTTGGCGCAAGTATTGAAATTAGCGATGACGAATTACCATTCTAAAAAGGAGGATTTAAAATGGCAGAATTTCGTAGAAAGAAAAAAATCTGTATGATGTGTGCTGGTAAAACAGTTGATTATAAAGATGTTGAAACACTAAGAAGATATACAAACGAAAAAGGCAAAATTGTTCCTAGAAGAGTAACAGGAACATGCGCATTACACCAAAGATTCGTTTCAAAACAAGTTAAAAGAGCACGTGCAATAGCATTAATGCCTTATTCAAGATAATTCGTAGGTCTAGTTAGACCTGCTTTTTTATTTTACAAAAGCGCTATAATATTATATAATAAAAGTAATACTTTTAAGGAGGTCTATATGGCAATAATTAAACAAAGAAGCGCGCTAAATAAAGCCGTAAGACACGCAGATACAATATTCTTAATGGCACATAAAGACTTAGATTTAGATGCCCTAGGTAGTTCAATTGGAATGTACATGCTTTTGAAGAACCGAAGAAAAGAATGCTATATAATTGTAGATGACATGACCCACGAACTTGGTGTTGAAAAAGTACTTAGAGAATTAGAGGGTTGTATAAGAATTATCAAAAGCGAAAATATAGAAAAATATATGAATTCCCGAAATTCTAAAAATCTACTAATCGTTTTAGATACTAATAAAACGGATTTAGTTCAAAGTAAGGAAGTTTTAAAGAAAATAGACAATAAAGTCATTATCGATCATCACGATACTGGCAAAGGAACAATTAAAGACGGTTTACTAATAATTGATTCAGAAGTATCTAGTACTTGTGAAATGATTACTAGATTAGTAGAATTTTATGATATAGAAATTGAATCATACTATGCAACTGTTTTATTAGCCGGAATTGTTTTGGATACTAATAACTTTACTTTAAAAACAAATCCAGATACTTATTACGCTGCATACTATTTATCTAATTTGGGAGCTAGCGCAAAAAAGGTTCAATATTTGCTTAAACAAGATATTGAAGAATATACAGAAAGACAAAAATTATTAGCTGGAATAGAGACGATAAATGGTCGAATTGCCATTACTAAAGCCACTCAATATACAATTTATCGCAGAGAAGATCTAGCACGCGTTGCTGATACTTTACTATATTTTAACAATATAGAAGCGTCTTTTGTAATTGGAAAGATTGGCAAAGATACTGTTGGTATAAGTGCTAGAAGTTTAGGAAACTACGAAATAGGACCAATTTTAGAAAAATTAGGTGGTGGTGGAAGTAGCTATAACGGAGCCGCTAAATTTGAAAATATTCCTATTAGTAAAGTAGAACAAATGCTAAAAAAAATAATTAAAGAAATGGGTGAATAAGATGGAAGTCATTTTTATTAAAGATTTGAAAAATCAAGGTAAAAAAGGTGAAATAAAAACTGTAAAGGACGGCTATGCTGAAAACTTTTTAATAAAAAAAGGCTACGCTGTGATGAAAACAAAAGAAAGTTTAGCTAGACTACAAAGTGAACAAAGAAGTAAAGCCAAGGAAGATGCTGAAAATAAAAAAGTAGCCGAAGCAATGAAAAAAGATTTAGACAAGTTAGTAATTGAATTTAAAGTAAAAACCGGTGAAGGTGATAAAGTTTTTGGTAGTATCAGTGTTAAGCAAGTAAAAGATGAACTCCAAAAAAATAATTTTAAAATAGACAAGAGTCAAATCGAAATATTATCACCAATCGCCTCTCTTGGTTTTCACAATGTTGACATCAAGTTATACCCAGGTATAACAGCAACAATAAAAGTACATGTAGTAAAATAGAGGTGGGAGTATGAATGGTAGAGTTTTACCTAACAATTTAGAGGCAGAACAATCAGTTTTAGGAGCTTGTTTTTTATCAAAATATGCTCTTCAAAAAGCCAGTGAAAATTTATCGCAAGAATCATTTTATAATGATAAAAATGGTAAAATCTTTACTACTTTAACTGATTTGATGGAAGAAAATACTCCAATAGATCTAACGACTGTTACTAGTTATTTAAAAAAGAAAAATCAACTAACTGAAGTTGGCGGAGTAGAATATTTAACAGAAATAATTAACTTTGTGCCAACTGCAAGCAACATTGATTATTATATTAAAACAGTGGAAGAATCTGCCTTACTTAGAAGATTAATTGAAACCGCTGAAGACATAGCTGCTGAAGGTTATCGTACAGATGAGACCGTTAACGAAATATTAGATAGTTCTGAAAAAAGAATTTTAAATATTGTAAAAAACAGAAAATCAAGCGAATTTAGAGATATTAAGGATGTTCTTGCTAAAACGCAGTCTGATTTAGAACGTTTATCTGAAAATAAAGGTGAGATTACAGGCTTAGCTACTGGATGGTATGATTTTGATAAATTAACAACTGGTCTTCATCCCAATGAATTTATTATTATAGCTGCTCGTCCAGCCATGGGAAAAACAGCTTTTGCATTAAATTTAGCAACTCATATTGCTATGAATCAAGATAAATCAGTTGCTGTATTTAACTTAGAGATGAGTGCTGAACAATTAGCTATGCGTATCTTAGCTTCAGTTGGTCAACTAGAAGGTTTCAAATTACGTACTGGTAATTTAATGAATAATGACTGGAAAAGGATAAATGAAGCCGTGTCTCAACTATCTACTACCAATCTAGTTATTGATGATACTCCAGGAATCACAATTGGTGAAATAAGAGCAAAATGTCGTCGACTAGCCAGTAGTGAAAAAGGTTTAGCATTAGTAGTAATAGATTATTTGCAATTAATATCAGGTGGTAAAAATTACGGTTCTAATCGTCAACAAGAAGTATCAGATATTTCAAGAAGTTTAAAAACACTGGCTTTAGAGTTAGGTGTTCCCGTAATAGCTTTATCCCAACTATCACGTAGCGTTGAAGGAAGAGAAGACAAAAGACCATTAATGAGTGATTTACGTGAATCAGGATCAATTGAGCAAGACGCCGATATAGTAGCCTTTTTATACAGAGATGATTACTATAATAAAGAAGCAAGAACAGAAGATAATACCAGTATTAGTGAATTAATAATAGGTAAACATCGTAATGGACCAACCGCAACGGTTGAATTACTTTTCAAAAAAAATACATCAACATTTTTAAATTTAAGAAAAGATAGAGAGAATGTGGAGGTTTAGTGATGACAAGCAAATTAAAGATAACTACTATTTTAACAATAGTTTTTGCTCTAGTTTTTACAGTTGGTTTTTCCTTTAAATTGGCCTTGCCAAAAACAGTATATCGAGTTTATTTAAAAGGTAAGTCACTTGGTATCATTGAATCAAAAAAAGAATTAGAGGAATATATCAATAACGAGCAAAAAGATATTAAGAAAAAATATGGAGTTGAAAAAGTATATGCTCCTGAGGATTTAGATATTGTCAAAGAAATAACATTTAACGATGATGTTTCAAGTATTAAAGAGATTTATAAAAAAATAGAAAATCAGTCTCCTTTTAGTATTAGTGGCTATAAAGTTACCATAAAAAATGTAACATCTTCAAATCATGGTGATGCTAAAAACGAGGGTAATAAAGTAATTTATGTTTTAGATAAAAATGTTTTCACAGAGTCTATAAATAGTTCTGTCAAATCTTTTATTCCCGAAGACGATTATGAATCTTTTGCAACTAAAACTCAAGAGGAAATAGATGACACCGGCAAAATAATTGAAAAAATATACTTAGAGAACAAAGTAACTATCAAAAAACAAAATATTCCCGTTGATAAAAAGATATATCAAGATAAAGCTGAATTGAGTCAATATCTTCTTTTTGGAACAACAAAAAAACAAAAATCTTACACTGTTCAAGATGGGGATACAATTACTGAGATAGCTGAAAAGAATAAGATGTCAACAGAAGAGTTTTTGATTGCTAATCCTTCATATTCTGACGAGAACAGTTTGCTTTCTCCAGGACAAGAAGTGTCAATTGGTCTTATTAATCCACAATTTAACGTAGTGGAGCAAGACTATGTCGTCGAAAGAGTTAAGAAAAAATATACAACAGAAACTAAGTACGATAATAATAAATTTGTTGGCTATGAAGTCAAAACTCAAACTGGTATAGATGGCGAAGATAGAGTTACTCAAAGAATAAAAAAGGTAAATGGTGAAACAAGAGAAATAGAAACCTTAGAAACAGAGCATTTAAAAGAAGCGGTTAATGAAATTATCGTAAAAGGTGGCAAAAAATATGGCGGTGGTTATGGTAATATAGTCGCAACAAAAGGCTCTTGGGGCTGGCCTGCATCATGTAGTTCGGTTTCAAGTCCATTTGGTTGGCGTTGGGGATCACTACATAAAGGTGTTGATATTGCTGGATGTGGTTTTGGTTCTTACATATTTGCTGCTCAAGCTGGAACAGTAGTAGTCTCAAAAGCTGATAAGAGTGGTGGATATGCTGGTGGTTATGGAATGAATGGTGAAATCATCTTTATCGATCACGGCAACGGATATTATACAGAGTATGCACATATGTGCCCAGGCTGTCGTTATGTCAAAGCTGGTGATCACGTAGAGAAAGGTCAGCCAATAGGAGGTATGGGTCAAACAGGAGCTGCTTATGGTACACACCTACACTTTGGTGTATGGAGTGGATATCCACATAGAGGAACACCTGTAAACCCAATGGCATTCTACTAAAATGAAAATAAAAACAATAGCCAGTGGTTCAAAGGGAAATTGTTCAATAGTCATATGCGATGAAACAAAAATAATTATAGACATGGGAATTTCCTACCTTACTTTAAAAAAAAGTTTGGAAGAAAATTCCCTTTCTTTTGACCAGTTTACTGGTATTTTAATAACCCATAACCATAAAGATCATATTAGTGGTCTTGCTACTTTAATTAAAAAAACCAATCTAATAGTTTTTATTCCCAGAAAGATGTTAGAAGGATTAGAAGATATTTTGCCAGAAGAAAGATGTGTCTTTATTGATGACATATTTAATATTAATGACGTTAACATTGAATTGATACATACGTCCCATGATGCTCCCTGCTCTGTAGGTTTTATAATTAATTATAATAATAAGAGTATGGTCTATGTAACCGATACCGGCTATATTAATCGTAAATATTTAAATAAAATGACAAAAAAAGATCTATATTTAATAGAAAGCAACCATGATGAGGTTATGTTAATGGATGGTCCCTATCCTAGATTCTTAAAGGAAAGAGTAATTAGTGATAAAGGTCATTTATCAAATAAAACAACATCAAAATATCTTCGTAAATTAGTTGGAGATAACACGAAGTATGTAATTCTTGCTCATATTAGTGAAAAGAATAATACAGAAGAGTTAGCTTATGAATGTACAAGAAAAGAATTAGAAAATACAAATATAGAAATAATTATTGCTAAACAGCATGAAGAAAGTCAAATGATAGAGGTTTAATATGATAAAAATAATTACAGTTGGTGCTATTAAAGAAAAGTACTTTAAAGATGCTATCTCAGAGTATTTAAAAAGACTAAAGAAGTATACAACAATAGAATTAATTGAGGTAAAAGATGAAGGTTTAGTTGAAGAACAAAAAGCTATTTTACTAGAAGCTGAAAAAATAAAAAGACATTTAAATGATAAAGAATATCTAATAACACTAGAAATAGAAGGAAAAGAACTAACATCAGTTAATTTTTCTAAAAAAATAGATCAAGTATTAATGGAAAATAGCAATATTACCTTTGTCATTGGCGGAAGTTACGGATTAAGTCAAGAAATAAAAGACAAGGCCAAATTTCATTTATCTTTTTCTCAAATGACTTTTCCCCATCAATTATTTAGGATTATGCTATTAGAGCAAATATATCGGGCTTATAAAATTATTAATAATGAAAGATACCATAAATAAAAGAGGTGTTTATGAAAGCAGATTTACATAATCATTCAACTAGTTCTGATGGAATATTAACTCCAAGTGAATTATTAAAATATGCTAAGAAAAAGGGAGTTAATATTATTGCTATAACAGACCACGATTCTGTAAAGGCCCTTGATGAAATAAAAAGAAATAGACTTCCAATTATCATTGGTGTTGAACTATCAACTTATTCAAAAGGCGAAAACATTCATCTATTGGGTTATTTTATTCATAATGAAATACCATCTAAAATGATAGAAACACTTGATTACTATGCTAATAAAAGAAAAGAACGAGCCTTTGAAATAATAAGAAAATTAAAAAAATACTTCAATTTAGAATTAAAGTACGAAGATATCTCTAAATTTGCTGATGGTGCTATTGGTAGAGTACATGTTGCCAAAGCCCTTGAAGAAAAATATCGAATACCTTTTAATGATGCCTTCGATAGATATATTGGAGACTCTTGTTTAGCGTATGTAAAAACAGAAAACTTAGTTTTTAAAGACGCCGTAGATTTATTACATCAAAATAATGCAATAGCGGTCCTTGCTCATCCTGTTTATATTCAAAAGAATAATCTTGAAGATTTAATTAGACAAGGAATAGATGGTATAGAAGCATATTATCCAAGCAATACCGCCACTGACGAAAAAAGATTTTTAAAGCTCGCTAAAAAATACAAATTATTAATAACAGGAGGATCGGACTTTCATAAATATCCTGAAAATAACGACATAAAAGACCTCGGTTATTCTACTATCTCTAATGAAAATTTAGATTTATTTTTAAAAAAGATAGAATTTGAAGTAAAGGAGTAAATATGATAGGAAATTCATGGGATAAATTATTATCTAAAGAATATCAAAAGGAATATTTTAAAAACTTAATGAATTTTGTTAAAGAAGAATATAAAACAAAAGTCATTTATCCAAAACAAAACGAAGTTTTTAATGCCTTTAGATACACATCTTTTGATGATGTCAAAGTTGTAATATTGGGTCAAGATCCATATCATGGTCCAAACCAAGCGGAGGGATTATCCTTCTCCGTAAGTAACGAAGTTCTTAAACCTCCATCATTAAAAAACATTTTTAAGGAACTAGAAAATGATTTACAAATACCATTTCCGGAACATAATTCACTAAAGCCATGGGCAAAAGAGGGTGTTTTATTATTAAATGCAGTTTTAACTGTTCAAGAACATATGCCAACATCCCATAAAGATAAAGGTTGGGAAACCTTTACTGACAATGTTATAAAAATACTTAATCAAAAAAAAGAGCCTATTGTCTTTATTCTTTGGGGAAGTTACGCCAGAAATAAAAAAAGTTTAATTACCAATCCTATTCATTACGTAATTGAATCACCACATCCATCCCCATTTTCAGCAAGAAACGGTTTTTTTGGGAGTAAACCATTTTCAAAAACAAATAATTTCTTAAAAAGTAAAGGTCTAAAAGAAATAGATTGGCGAGTTGAATAAAAAAAACTACACATTTACTAATGTGTAGTTTTAATTTAATCAAACAAATTTAATACCTGGTAAAACAGCTTCAATCATTTTTATTAACTTAAAAGTTAATTCCATTTCCGCTTTATCATCAAACACATTTTTATCAAAAGTAGGTGATAATATAGAAAGTTGATAAAGAAACTTACTATTTGGCTCCAAAAAATAGGCACTTATTTGCATATTAACATTTTTTTCATAACTTGTTTTCTGTATATACACGTAATAACTAATACTATTAATAACGAGTTCCTTATAAAAAGCAGTTTCAATTTCAGCCCCATTTTGCTTAAAAAACTTCTGCATCTCTTTAATTATACTAGCAATCTTTGACTTCACATCCTCAATAGAAGATAACTTCCTATCCTCTATAAGGCTCTCTATAAAATTATCTTTAGACTTAGCCGAAAAAATAATATTATCACCATTAGTTTTTATTTTTTCAAACCCATCTAGTACAGGAACTTCAAAATTATTTCTATGACTAAACTCATTTAAATCCTTAACTAGCTTTTCAACAGAATTATTCATCAATCATCACCTATCACAATTATAATATAATTTGTCAATCTAATCAAAGTAATTTACAGTTAAAGAACAAAAGAATTTGTTTTACAGTAAATAAGATGGTAAAATAACAATATAAGGTAGGTGTTTTTAATGGTTAGTAGTGGATCAGTTAATGAAGTAGCTCAAACATTAGAATCAATTATTCAACAATATAATTCTGGAGTAACTTCTACTAATGATATATGGCAAGGCGCCTCAGGAGATAGTCTCCGTAGTCAAGCAACAGACTTTGCTTCTAGTTATGTGAGTACACTTACTAGTCAGCTAACAAACTTTGCCAATGCTATAACAGCATATAATGAATATACAAGAGCTAAAACAAATTTAGATTTAGCTAATTCTAATCTAAGAATCGCTAAAAATAATTCAGATAACGTTGCAATTAGAAATTACAGTGCAGAAGTTCAAAATTATACAACTGTTATAAATACCAAAAAAGCTGAAATAACGGAATTATTAAGTGCTGCTTCCTCAAAGACTTTAGACAAAAGTTCAAGTATTTCTTCAGTCGGAGGTAGCGCTTTATCCGGCCAATCACCACTAGGAAGTTTTACAAATTACTATCAATATAACTATAGTCAACCATATTCAGAAGGTACTATTGCTACCTCTGGATGTGGTCCAACCTCAGCAGCTATGGTTCTTTCATACTTAAAAGGTCAAGAAATAACACCGGTAGAGACTGCTGCGTTTGGTAATGGAACATATACTTGCAGTCAAGGAACCTATTGGTCATACTTTGGTGATATAGCAGATAAGTATGGTGTTAATTGCATAGAGCAATCAGTTACTAGAGAAAATATAATTAATGGTTTAAACGGCGATAATCCCGTTATTATGTCTATGGGACCTGGTACATTTACTAGTTCGGGACATTTTATAGTCCTAAGAGACATTGACGAAAATGGTCAAGTAACAGTTGCCGATCCTAATAGCGAAAGTCGTTCAAACCAAACATATGATATTAATGTATTTTTAAATGAAGGAAAAGAAATGTGGGCATATAGTGCATAATTCTCACAAAATAGGGGTGATTATATGAATGAATATAATATTTCTGATTATAGTATATTTGATAATGCTATTACAACAACAAATCAAGCTCACCAAGCAGTTGAAGAGTGTGCAACATCTATCATCGAAGCCAAAACAATCATAAGCGATAATTCTATATTTATGGGTCCAATTTGCGATGATTGTCTCAATGGAATCAACACTTTAACCGACGAATTAAATACATTAATGGGGAATTTAACAACAATAACATCATATCTTTCAACAACCTCTAGTAACTATCAAACTGGAGATTCAGCCGCCTCTAATACAGTTCTAAATTTAAATAATCAAACAGAAACAGCAACTGCTGCGGCATATCAAAACACAGGAACTACTGCACTTAGTGGTGAAAAATTAGACTTTGTTAATTCGATTAAAGATGGAGCTGTTTCTGCATATAACAAATATGGTGTTTTACCATCCTTAACATTGGCTCAAGCTATTTTAGAGACCGGTTGGGGAGACAGTAAAATAGGCAATAATATTTTTGGTATTAAAGCTGGAAGCAGTTGGACCGGAAAAACTCAAAACTGTTCCACTTGGGAGCAAAATTCAGACGGAAGTACATACCAAACAGTTGCAACTTTCCGAGATTATGATTCAATATCTGAGTCGATTGAAGATCACGCCAAATTGTTAACAAATGATAGATATAAACCAGTCATAGCCTCAACAAATTATAAAGATGCAGCGAGAACAGTTAGAGAGTGTGGGTATGCAACAGACTTAGAATACACAAATAAATTAATAAATATAATAGAAACATATGGTTTAAATCAATGGGACCCTGTTCAAACAACTTAAAGGAGGTGTATTATGGCTGTTTTTATTTTAAATACTGATGAGGTAAATTCTATCTCAAATACTATTGACAATTTAGCAGCTGAGCTTTCCAGCTTAGCTAATCAATTTAGTTCTTATGATACTTCTTGCGATGAATTTGACTTTACATCAGCTAAGCAAACAATTGCTTCAAATATAGATGCCTGTCACCAAAAGGTAAAAAATACTGCATTATTTATGAAAGAGACTGTATCTGCTCATACAGCTCTTCAAACTTCAAATATGACTGCCAATAATACTAATGAGCAATCTGAAAATAATCAATCAAATAATAACTACTCCTACTCATCTTCTAGAGGAACATCATCTAGTTATCACGGTACAGCTGTAACTGGATCAACAGGTGCAACAATAACTACCACAGCCGCTACCCCTGTAATCACGGTTCAAAGAGAAGAAGAAAATTCAGAGACTGCGACAGACAATCAAATTGAAACATTAACTTCTGATACTGCCATCGAAGAACAAAATCAAGAATTAAGTGCCACAACTATTGTAAATCAGGCCTTGACATATCTAGAAGAAACATCTGCAACCGCCATCGAAGAACAATTTTTAACAGAAGATTCCACCAGTTGGTGTAGTGAGTTTATTAATTGGTGTGCTAGTACTTCAGGCTATGAAAATAGCACAGTTCTGCCGACTTTTAAAACGGCAGAAGAGGGCGTAAAGTTTTTTACATCTCAATCTCAATTTCAAACAGAAAACTACAGTCCCTCAATAGGAGATGTTGTTTTCTTTGATAATGATAATGATAATATTGCTGATCACATAGGTATAATAACTAAAAGTGAAGGTAATAAGATTTATACAATAGAAAGTACTAACAATAAAGAGATGACTCAGAAAACATACGAATCTGCTAATAAAAATATTATTGGCTATGGTACACCAAACTATAAAGACTTAATTGTAAGAAAAAATCAAAATTTATCTCAGATATAAGGAGGATTTGTTATGGCAAAATATGTTTGCGATTTTGCACAAGTAAAAGCCGCCGGTGAAAAAATGTGTAATACCGCCGTTACTATGCAAACGTCAGTTACAACGTTCGCATCTTCAATAGAAAGTGATTTATCGACTTGGTCTGGAGCAACAAAAGAAAATTTCTATAATCAATGTTCAAGTCAGGTAGAAATTGCAAATCAAAATGCTAATAAAATTAAAAGTGCTGGCGAGTATATCAAAAAAGCCGCCGAAGCAATTGAACAACTCGATAATGAATTAGCAACCCAAAGAATTTAATAATATTGTAAAATTATGTCTTATATCTAATAAAGAAAGTGTAATTAAGGCAATAAATGATATAATAAATATAGAATAGGAGGTAAGAATATGGCCGGAGGATTAAGTGTAAATACAGGAGCTATGAATACAAATGGAAAGGATACAATTGCCAATGCTGAACTATTTGCCAATGAGTTAAGTAGTTTAAGGAATAATATTGAAAGTCTAATGACAATTTGGCGTGGTTTATCAGCTAACGAATTTAATAATTCATATCAAGAACAAGCTCAAAATTTACAAGCCTTTCAACAATTATTATATGAACTAGGTGAAAGAATAACAGAAGGAGCAAATATTTTAAACAGAACAGAAGAGGATAATGCCAGTGCTGGAGCACGATTATTTTAAGGAGGACTAAAAATGAATGAATTTGAAGAAAAAGACTATGCTGGTGCTCGAAGCTGTGCCGATGCTGTTAAAGCCAATGCAGATAATATTATGAATATTTTTAACGACATAGATAGCGTAATGAATAGTTTATATGGTGCCAACTGGTCAAGTACGGGTGCTGATAGTGCTAAAGCTCGCTATGATGAACTTCGAAGAAATTACGAAGTATTTTACGAAAAAGTAGTAGCTATGAAAACACATATATATAATGTAACTGCCGCCAATGAAGCAGCCGATGCTGCTGCAAGCAATACAATTGCTGGCATATAAAAGATAATTATAATCAGACTTAAGTCTGATTTTTTTATTTTGTCAAAAGCCTTAATATTGCAATCACTTGCAAAAAATACCAAAATATGATATAATACAAACCACAAATTGAAAAGGGGTTGAGGTCATGAATTATATTGACATTTACAATAACATTGAAAATCCACTAGATAATGACGAACTATTAGATATATTAGCTAATGCTTATAAAAATAGGAGAGGAAGTTTTTATCACAATTTAGTAAGAAATACTAAGAAAAAATACAGTCAAAAGTATATGCCAGCCGAAGCAGACAAATTCTATGCTAATGCATTTAATAAATGGAAGCAAGGATTATTAAGTCTAACTTCAGAAGAATTAGAAGATTTAAAAGCACGCCAAAAGTTTGATAATAGAATTCACAAATTAATTGAATATTTAAAAACTACACCAAATGTAAAAAATGAACAAGAAGCTCGCCAAATTTTATACGGGCAAAAAAATGATAAAGAATTAGAAAGTGCAATAGAAGATTATAGTTGGGAGAGCTTAGGAGCTTTTTCTGGTTGGATTCACGTTAATTCAAGATATTTTAATGGTAAAAGAGGTTCTCAATTTCATATAGATCATCGATTATATCTAAACACAGAGGGAATAGATACTCATAAAGTAGTAAATGAATTCATAAGAAAATGTGACGAAAGAAACATTCCGTATTATTTTAAATTTGATGATACCAGTAATCGAGATGACAGTATTGTTATATATTCAAATACAGAGCGGTTACCATTATATATTGAAGTATTACAGGATATTGCAAAAGAAAATCCTGATATTAGACAACGATGCCAGAACCCACCAATTTTAACGGGAAAAATTGACGGCTGGATTGGCTATGGTTCAGAACCAACTCCTAAAAATGGAAAAAATCGTTCTTTTAATGAAGTCCGAGGGAAATGTTTAGAAAAAGCAATAGAAATAGAGATGGATGCTTGGCTAAAAGCTAATAAAAATCGCAGTATAAAATATAAAGGACAAAATATCTCTTTGGTTGACTATATTGCTAATTTAGCCGCCTCTTCAGAGATAGAATCTATGCAAAATTCCCTTTTCTATGCTTCTTCAACAGAAGATCAACAAAAACGAGAAGAAAGACTAGGCTACAATAAAGCATATATAGAGAATCCAAGATTTAAAGAAAGATTAGTAAATGAATTAAGACCTAGAATTCAAGAATGTTTAACTGGTGATTCTGCAAAAGTAAAATCCTTTGAATTCGCTTTACAAAACGGTAAGACCTATTATATAACCGCTAATGCAATAAAACATTACCCTGATTTATTAGCGCCACAAATAATGAAAAAAGATCCAGAGTTTAGAAAAAAAGTTCTTGAAAGTATTAGAAAAGTCTCTGAATCTGAAGATATTGATGTTACCAAGTATTGCTTTGATAAAACTGCAAAAGATAAGTTACTAAAGCAGGATCAAGATGCTAGCCTTGTCCAAGCTTACTATGAAGACGCTAAGCGAAGATTAGAATCTATGTCTAAACAAGCACCAAGAGAAAAAAGTAAGTATGAGACAAATCAACAGTATTTAGCTTATTTGAAATCATATTATAGAACGAATGCTACTAAAAATGCTCAGCAAGACAGTCAAAAGACCGCCTCACCAACCAAAGTTGAAAACAAAACCGTTTCTACCTCTAGTTCTTTAAGTAATAAAGGGGCCAGTGAGCCGCCTAGAGGAATGACAGATGAAGAGATTAAGGCTTCACAAATAAAATTAGGTTTAATTTCTCCGGATTTAGAAACATCAGATAACTATACAGTTCACCCAACTAACAATAATCCTAAACATCAAACTAAAGATGTAGTTGGAATGACAGATGAGGAAATTAAGGCTTCGCAAATAAAATTAGGTTTAATTTCTAAAGAAGCACCATTAGATACGACTTATAGATTAAAAAGAGATCAAATTATTCAAGACTTACCTATATATAGCCAACAGGCAAGTAGGTATACAGGTGCAATGTCAGCGCAAGAAATAAAAGTAGCACAAAAAAGACTTGGAGTTCACCCAACTTACAGTAAATATGCAGCCTAAATTTTATAGACAAAAAAAGCTCTCTATTGAGCTTTTTATTTTTTACTTATTTTGGGCTTGAACAGCCGTAATGGCAACAACTCCGACAATATCATCAACGCTGCAACCTCTTGACAAGTCATTAACTGGAGCAGCAATACCTTGACATATTGGTCCATAAGCTTCAGCCTTAGCAAGTCTTTGAACTAATTTATAACCAATATTACCAGCATCTAAGTCTGGAAATACTAATACATTAGCTTGACCAGCTACTTCACTATTTGGAGCTTTAGACATTGCCACCTCCGGAATGATAGCTGCATCTAATTGCAATTCTCCATCCATATTATAATCTGGATATTTATCTTTAGCAATCTTAACTGCCTCAACAACCTTATCGACATCACTATGTTTAGCACTACCCATAGTGGAATGTGACAAGAATGCAACTTTTGGTTCAACTTCAACCAATAAATTAAAACTCTCAGCACTACTTTGAGCAATTGCTGCTAATTTATTTGCATCTGGATTCTGTTCTAATCCACAATCAGCAAAAATAAATGTACCATTAGCTCCTAAGTTACATTCTGGAACAACCATCAGGAAGAATGCCGATACTAATTCTACCCCTGGCTTAGTTTTAATTATTTGCAATGCAGGTCTTAATGTATTAGATGTTGAATGACATGCCCCAGAAACACAACCATCTGCTTTTCCAACTTTAACTAGCATGCAGGCATAATACATATAATCTTCCAATAAAGTTTTCTTTGCCTCAGCATAAGTTAATCCTTTATTCTTACGTAGGTCAACCAATTTTAAAGTTAATTCCTCAGTTAACTCACTAGTAAACGGATTTATAATAGTTGCTCCACCTATATCTAAATCTTTAGCAGTATTTTGAATCTCTTCTTCTTTACCAATAATAATTATATTTGCTATTTTTTCTTTTAATATCACGCTCGCTGCTTCCAAGATTCGTCTGTCCATAGACTCAGGAAGAACAATAGTCTTAATATCCCTTTTAGCTCTTTCTTTAATGTTTTCAATAAAACTCATGCTTTTCACTTCTTTCTACTTCTCATTTAAAATTTCATACATTTCTCTTTTTTCATTATTGTAAAATTCTTTTCTCTTATATCTCCATAAAAAAGCAACAATATTAGAAGGAAAAGCTCCCACCAATCTATTAAACTCCACTACACTATCATTATAAAATTTAGTACAGCCAACAATTGCTTCTTCATTACTATTAATCTCTTCCACAACTGATACAAGAGTTTCACTTTTTAACAACTTTTCATTATCATCGAGTGTTTTTACTAAAACAGTATGACAGTCTTTTAGACTATTATTCATTTCAAAATGATTAATCTTACTTTCTTTTAAAAATTCAATTTCGTCTAAAAACTCTTCTAATTTTAATTCTTTCATAATAATGGGTCTAGTTCTATCTAGTAATTCTATTTTCTTTTGTAATAACACTTCAATATTATTTTCTGCCTCATCGATTTTTATTATTGCAAATCTAAATTTATTATAGCTAATAGAAATTATTATTAAAATAATAAAAATCACAAAAATTATTCCTAAAATAATATATAACATATCATCACCTCAATACTATGATAATTATAGCAAATTCTCTTGCTTTTAACAATTATATATTATTAAATAATTTTTTAAACATCATTATCCTTCTCTAAAATTTCATCAAAAACGGGATCAGTAGCCATTGGCTCTGTGCCCTTAATAAAATACATTAGTTTTTTCTTTTGATTAGCGTCTGTAACCGGTTTTCCAGAGATTGGATCAACAAAAACGCCGGAGACATTTTTTGGCACTTCGTACCAAGTCTCTTCATCAGTTTTTCCTTCTTCAATAGCTTCAATTGATTTATACCAAATATTCTGTGCATATTTATATTCTGTAGTATTTAAACTTCTACTATCGTCATATCCCACCCATACGGCACACAAAACATCATTATTAAAACCAATATTCCAATTATCAGCATACGTAGTTCCACTTTTTAAAGCATATTTATGAGTCAATTTAGAAGAAAGACCAACTGCAGTTGGATAATTGTAGTCAATAAATAAAGGATCATAAGTAGCAGTTAACATATTATTTAAAATAAAAACAATACTTGGATTAAGAACTAAATCCTTTTCTTCTTTTGCTTCATACAAAACATTTCCCTTAGCATCAACAATTTTTTCTATTAAATGAGGTTTAACTTTATAGCCAAGGTTAGCAAATGCCGAATACCCAGCCGCCATTTCAATAATGCTAATTTCATTTGTCCCGAGCGGTAAAGAAGGAACAGCTTCCAAAGGCGCTGTTATACCTACTCTTCTGGCAACGTTTATTAAAGCATCACTTCCTAAAAATAAGTGGGTTTTAACTGCATAAATATTTTCTGAATAAGCAACTGCTGCAGCCATAGATATTGGTTTATTACCATAGGTTTTATTATAATTTTGTGGTGAATATTCTTCCTGATTATTAAATGTAAATGTAGTTTCTTCACTAGTAAAAGCACTACTTGTAGTAAAACCACTTTCCAAAGCAGCATAATACAAATATGGTTTCATAGTTGAACCAACTTGTCTAACAGAATCAGTAGCTCGATTGTAAGATGATTTATTATAATCTCTTCCCCCAACTAAAGCTATAATTCCGCCTGTCTTTGGATTCATCATTACAGCAGAAGATTGTATTTCTGAATCCTCAGGAATATTTTCTTTAATATTTTTTTCTAACTCTTTTTGTGCCTCGATATCTAAATTAGTATAAATTTTTAATCCTTGAATATCATTATATGATTCCGGGATGGCATCAATTTCTTCTAGTTCCTCAATAACCGCATCATGGTAATACATTAACGTAGATAATTCTTCTTTTTCACTATTTCCAACAAACTCAAGTTTTGTATTGTAAGCTTCTTCCTTTTCTTTTTCCGTAATTACGCCATTTTCAACCATTAAATTTAAAATAATCTTTTGCCGCTTTTTAGCCAATTCTAAATTAACTAAAGGGGAGTAATTAGCGGGTGATTTAGGAATCCCAGTCAATATACTAGCTTCGGCCAATGTTAAATCTTTAGCTGATTTATTAAAATAATATTTACTAGCATTTTCAATTCCGTATTTGCCATGGCCATAGTTAATAGTATTTAAATAACCTTCCAGTATTTCATCTTTAGAATAATTTGCCTCTATTCTTAATGTGTACCATAATTCATCCCATTTTCTTTTCCAAGTTTTATCAAAATCTAAAAATAAGTTTTTAGCGTACTGCTGAGAAATTGTTGAAGCACCTTGAACAGTTTGACCAGACTTAATATTAATATAACTTGCCTTTAAAATTCTCAAAAAATCAAAGCCAAAATGTTTATAAAAATTTTTATCTTCTGTTGCAATTGTTGCCTCAATTAAATAGGGAGATATATCCTTTAAAGAAACCCATTCCTTTGTTTCGTTACCTTTAAAAAAAACTTCATTATTTATATCATATAAACTCATACTATTTGCCGTATTAATTTGTAATTTAGGTGAAAATTTTACATATAAAAAGGAACAACTAAGTATAATAA
>X371_Linnaeus_Two_toed_Sloth__coassemble_832_pt1 | contig 41262 bp, 38 predicted proteins | sample X371_Linnaeus_Two_toed_Sloth__metabat2_low_PE_006 | metagenome-assembled genome bin X371_Linnaeus_Two_toed_Sloth
AGATAATACTTTCTTATTAAATTTATTATTTTATATAACCATATTTAGTTTTTTTGGTGCAGTTATTACAATAAGAGCAATAGCAAAAGATATTCCCAGTTCTTTAATTACTGAAAAAATGTGGGTGTTTTGGTTATGGCTACCTGTACCTATTTTATCAATTATCATTGGATATAAATTAAAAAATCAAAATAAAAAAGCAAAGAGTAATATCATTTTTGGATGTGTAATTTGTGTGTTATTGATAGTGTTTGGTAGTTTTTGTGTGGTTATGCCAATAGGAAGGATTCCTTATAATAAAATAAAACCGTATGAAGAAATTTTAAAGGTTAATATACCTAGAGACGGAGATTATATCCAACAAAAATATAGAACATACTTTGATTTAGATAAAAAAAATGTGACTGTTACAGAGGCTTTTTTTCAAAATTCACTGAAATTGAAGAAATTTGAACAAAATATTGTAAACGGACAAAATTGGATAAATTTTAAAACAATCTCAAATGAATTAGAACCTTTGATTCCATATCAAATGATTCATAGAGAATGTAAAAAATGTTATATAACAATATATAATGAGGGAACACAAGAATACAATACAGTGACAGAAATAAAAGATAATTATAAAATGTATGTTGCTTTATACAATTTAGAACAACATCATTTAGAAATAAACACATATGAATTTGAATAAAAAACTTCGGATTACAAAATTGTAATTCGAAGTTTTTTTGTATCTGAAAGGAGGAAAACATGGAAATTACATATGCGATAATAGTAAGTGTTGTTACCTACGTATTAGGCGCAATAACTAAAAAATTTATTAATAAAATTTCTGATAAGTATATCTTAATTCAAATCGTTATTATAAAAATAATAAATGATTGGATAATTTATTATCCTAAATATATACCTTTTTTGTATATTATCATTTATTTAATAATTTTTTATTAACCTGACAGAATAGTGAAATTATTAGTCAAAACAGATAAAACTAAAAGGGCAAATTAATATTTGTACAATTATAAGTGACCGCTATAATTGGGATAAAATCCCCAAAACGATATCATTGGTATCGTTGACGCCAACGAATATTTAGTAGTAAAATATACATATGATAGTAGGGGAAATCTACTAAGTATAAAAGATCAATTTGGAAATGAAATTTCCGATTCGAATCATATAGGGGTATTAAATCCATATAGATATAGATCATATTACTATGATACAGAAACAAAACTATACTATATTAATAGTAGATACTATAATCCTTCTTGGGGAAGATTTGTAAGTGTTGATAGTATATTAGGTGCAAACGATGATATAATTTCATATAATCTATATACATATGTAAGCAACAATCCAATAAATAATTTTGATATAGATGGGCACTGGAAGATGCCAAACTGGTTAAAAGTTACTGTAGGAGTTGCCGTCATCGGAGGATTAGCAGTAGCCGCAGTTTGTTTACCAGGAGTTGGTGGTGCTATAGCTGGAGCAGCACTAACTGGAGCACTTGCCGGTGGAACTGTAGGTGCGCTAGGTGGTGCAGTTGCTGGTGGAATATCAGGTGAAAAAAAAGGAGCTGCTGATGGTGCCACAACAGGATTTTTAGGTGGTACATTAGTTGGAGCAGTAGGTGTAGCGACTCTTGGATATGCTAGTGTAGCTACTGGAACTGTGGTAAGCGGAGGTACTCATGCATCTTCAATACATAGACTCGCAACCAATGTAGAAGCTGGAAAAATGTTAATCAGCAATAAATATTCCAGTTTGTATATGAATAAAGCTCTTAATTCATCAGGCATGGTTGGAACTAGTAGACCTGATATTATAGGAATTACAAAGAATGGTGCAAATAAAATAGTTGAAGTAGTTAGTCCAAAACAAAGTACAACATATATATTTAATAAAGTATTTAAAATGACATCAAGCAATCCAAATTCTATCGGAAAGGTGATTGTTTGGGTTAGAAAAATATTCGAAATAATAGGATAAGGAGGATAAAATGCAAATCCCAAAAAGAATACAGAATCATTTTAATTGTGAATCAAGAAAAGTTAGTGGTGACAATACTTTAGTAGGTGGAAAAATTACATGCTGTAATAAATCAGATTTTGAATTGGAAATAAGTGGAGAAGTTATAAATAAGTTTTTACTTGGTACATATTTATATTCAGAAACAGGAGATATAAGAACTACATTAATATGTAAAGAATGTAGAGAAAAACTAATTCTATTTGATAGTACTATAGACGGATATAGATGCTGTACTGAAAATTTAGACCACAAAAATATACAATCTGAAAAAAAGTGGAATTGTCCAAAATGTAAGGGTAATAATTTCTCTGTATATGCAAAATATGAATATCCAAATATGGAAGAGTTAAAAGAATTAGGAATTAAAGAAAAAGATAATGCATTTACTTGGATTGTTATAACAGTAAAATGTAATGGTTGTGGAAAAGTATATAAAGGATTTGTAGATTTCGATGCCACTTAAATAATAAAAATAAATTACAAAAACTTCAAGATGATAGACTGAAGTTGTCAATAAAAGGTGAGCATAAAAAACTCACTTAGAACCTTAATTCAGTTCTATATTGAATTGGGGTTTTATTTATTTAACTATTTTTTTGAATCTTTATATTTTGATTTTTTTTAACTAATATATTAATAAAATTATTTTTTAATAAAGCAGAGTTAGTTTCAAAACATAAATATGTATGCTCGTTTAAATGTAATTTTATTCTAAAATAAATCATAGATAATAAATTTGAATTTGGACGAAGTCTAATTGAAGTTGAAACTGTAATTTTATCAATATCTGAATAATCAATAAAATTACAATTGGCTAATAAAAAAACATATTTATTAGTTAAATAGCAAGTTTCGCATGAGAATATAGAATTGGACAACTCTTTCTCTAATTCATCTTTTTTGTCTTGAGATAAGTTGTTAAAAAAAGAATATACGGATACTAATAAAGATATAGTGTTAAAAAGAGTAATACTGAATTGAATAAATAAGATAGTTCCAACTAAAAATTTTCCTACACCATTTTTAAAATAAAATGTAAGAAAAAAGAATAATAAAATTAAAATTAATAAAAAAAAAATTTTTTTTATTAACAAAATAGAAAGATTTCTTTTAAAAGTGAATTTCATCGTTCTACCTCGCTTACTTTTCTTCTATTATATCATAATAATTAAGTGTTGACAAAAAAGACCAAAATCATAAATAAATTATAAAGGTGGTGAAATAATTTGGGAATAACATATACGATCATAGTAAGTATAGTACTTATATATTAGGAACTATTACAAAAATATTCATAAATAAAATCACCAAAACGATATCATTGGTATCGTTGACGACAACGGATATTTAGTAGTAAAATATACATATGATAGTTGGGGAAAGATAATAAGTATAACAGACAATGATAATAATACAATAATGGATGAAGAAAATATTGGAATAATCAATCCATTTAGATATAGATCATACTATTATGATAATGAAACAAAACTTTATTATTTAAACAGTAGATATTATAATCCAGAATGGGGAAGATTTATAAGTGCCGATACGATATTTGGCGCCAATCAAGATTTCTATTCGAACAATTTATATTTATATGTAAGTAACAATCCAATTAATAATGTTGATGAAACAGGGACAATAATTCAAGGTATAATAACTCTTGGGAAAACATTAATTAAAGGAGCAGGGACAATATTTAAAAAAACAATCGGAATTAGTGCTAGTATAACTAAGGTAGCTAATATAGATACAAGTAAAATAATTAAAAAGGCAATATATATAGACTATTCAGAAGATTATGGGATAACCAAAAACATAATATCTTCGAAAAGTAACAAGCCCATTGAAATAGAATTTAATATTGAAAACTTATTTGAAAAAACATTATCTATACAGCTAAATACCAATATTGGGAGTATAGGATATTCCACAAATGGCCTCGGCGATATCGCAATAAAATATAACAATGTCAATGGTGATGTTATTGAGTCGGGAGGGAATAATTATAGTTATTATATTTTAATTGGAAAAGAAATTGAAACAGGAAATGGAACACAATTTGTGTATAATAAGGTAACAATAAGCAAATTGTATGTTGCTTTACTTGTTTTAACAAATGAAGCAAGAAACCCAATAAATGATATTGTTAAAAACATAGTTCAACAAATACCATTTCCAACGACAATATAATAATTACTATAAAAAAGGAGAAAGACATGAGCAATATAATATATGAAGAAATGTTATTGAAAGAACGTATTACATGTTTAATAGTAATTATTTTAATTATAATAATACTAATTACATACAAAAAGACTAAAATGTTTAAAGCAAAGAGAACGCTATTTATAATTGGAACAATTGTAATAATATCAATTTTATATATTTTTATAAATACACTTAATATTGGAAATGTTTTTAGACATTCATCTCCAGAAAAGGCTTTTCTATTTGAATATCCATCAGGAAAAATTTTAGGAAGTAAGAAATATAAGGATACAGTGTTTGCTTATGGTACAACTAACTATAATTCAAAAAACGATTTTAGCAGTCCTAACATCTTTACTAGCTATATAAGAGATGGTAAAAAATGGAAATGCATAGGTCTAAACAGTATTAATACAAATAAAAGAAGAGCGATATGTGACGAAAACAAGCAAAAATATTATGTATATAAATATAGTAATGAAAAAGATAATGTAACGGGAATATTTATTTATGAACAGGTACCAGTAAATGAGAAAACGCTAACCAAAGAAACAATTATAACAGATTCAATAAATACTGATTTTAAATATCTTGATACAGTTACATCTCCAATTGACAAAAAAGTAACGGTAATATTCTTAGGCGTGGTAGAAGAAAAAATAAAAAAAGATTACTATATATCTATCGATAAAACGAAATATAAATTAAAAGATATTGAAGAAAATTGGATTTGCTAAAAAATAATAATTATAAGAAAAGATGTGGTCAAATGAAAAACATATATTTTACAGACGTAGCAATAAAAATAACAATATATAGTATATTTTTTATTATAATTTTAATTACATATATTAATGCTATAAAAAAAGAGGAAAATAAAGCCCAAAAAAAGAATATAACTATAAAATTTATAATTATTCAATTAATTCTATTAGTGACCATAAATTATCTTGAATTAAGCAAATATTTATCATTCCAGAGCATTGATGATGCCTACCACTTTCAATACCCTAATGGAAAAATTTTAAGAAGAATGAAATATAATAACACAACATTTGTTTATGGAACAAAAAATTATACCTCCGAAGAAAAATATATAACTCCATCCATCTTCACTTATTATGTAAAAGATAGTAAATGGAAAATAGGAGAAACAGAATCATACGAGATTTCGAAAACTAAAACTATAACAATAGACAACCATAAAATTTATATTGATATATGTACTGACAATAAAAACAATACAACGGGTATATTTATTTATGATCAAGAATTACCAGATAATATAATTTTTAATAAGAATATAAATATAACGGACAAATACAAATCAAAAATATCTTTTTTTGATGCTACACCACCAGCTACATTAGCTACTGGTGTGGTTGTATATTTTGGAATTGTAGAAGGAAAATTAGACAAAGACTATTACCTAACAATAGAAGGAGAAAAGTTTTACTTATTTAAATAGAAGTAATCTGTATTAAGGAGGGAAAAATGGGAACATGGGGAGTAGGTCTATATCAAGATGATATAACCTGTGATATACAAGATGAATATCTTGACTGGCTAAGAATAGGAAAAACAAATGAAGAAGCAACAAGCATAATTCTTGCAGATGGAGAAGAATATGGCGATGATGAAGAATATGCAGCAATAATAATTGCTTTAGCTGACACGCAATGGAAAAAAGGAAGACTGCTTCCAGAAATAAAAGAAAAGGCACTAGAATATATAAAGAATGGTACAGAGTTAAAAAGATGGCAAGAGGAACCAAAATTATTTGAGAAAAGAAAAAAAGTTTTAGAGAAAGTAGCGGAAAGATTAAATTTACCCCAACCACCAGAGAAAAAACTTGCTCCACTTAGATTAAAAAAAAGATTATACCCAGGTGGGAATATTATATTATATAAGTTACAAGCCCCAGAATTTAAAAATACTAAGTGGTATGGTAGTTATGTAAGTCTAAAGGTAATAGGATTTTATAAATTATATATTGGTAGCTTACCGAGGGATAAATATTACCATATAGAAGATGTTGTAAAAATACATAATTTCCATGGTAAAAACAAACCCAGTGCAGAAGAGATAAACAATAACAAGATGCATAATTATGAGTTTACAGAATTTGTATTATCACTGAATAAAAGAGAGGTGAAAAAATTAAATTTAGAATTAGTAAAAAAAGCTACATCTACCGATAAGGATGAAGATTTTACCAATTCCTCCAAAAGTTTTATAAATATAAATAACATAGAATATATACTAATAGGCGATTTAATGTGTTATGAAAAAGACCAAAACATAGAATTATAAGAGAGACAAATGAAAGTAAGTGATATAGTGAAAATAAAATCATTAAAAAAGAAGATTATTATTGCCACAGCATCAATTATAGTAATTATATTTTTATTAATATTATCAGTTACGTGGGAAGTACTCAACAGCTATAGATTTAATATGTATATTAATTGGAATATTCTTCTTCCAAAACCAAATAATCTTGATGTGATTTTTACATTTGATTATCGTGAAGGTGAAGATTTTGTAGTGTGGCACTATAAAGATGCTAAAAAAGTTGTAGAAGAAAAAAATTTTGATAAAATCAATGAAAAAAATCAGATTAAAGTAAAATCTATTATAGAAAAATACTACAATAAACTTGATAACAAAGAAAAAGAAAAATTTAACAAAAATACTTCAATTGAATGTTTAAGCAATTTAGAAAACCATTATATTTATATGGGAAATGATGAACGCTATCTTTTAATGATAGAATATGACAATAAAATATATTCATTATTTTCTAGTTATTAAAAAATAAAATAATAAAAACCTCAAGATGACAAAACTTGAAGTTTTTTGTATATGAAGAGAACAAAAGATATTGAAATAACAATTTCCTTAATAATAATCATTTCATATGCATTATGTAAGGCTGTCAAAACACTTATTAATAGAATTAAACACATGCAATATCATTTAAAATGTTATTATCCTTCGTTTAATGATTTTATTACTTCCTTATCTAGACCCTATGTTCTCTTAGAGGATAGATAAACATTTGCAAATTATAATTATATAAAATCATTGAAAAATAAGGATAAAATTCATATTCAAAATAAAATGATGCGAAATAAATTGATATTAGTAATACTATTTTATACAAAGAAATTCAGTGAAAAGAGAAGATTATAATTGAATAATGAATGACAACAAAATAAAAACTCCTTTTTAGGAGTTTTTATTTTGGGTTCTAATTATTGAAAGGAGGATTGATAACCATGAAAATTTTAGTCTAGAATATGAGGCATATATGGTTTAAAAATAATTAAAAGTAAACAAAGCAAAAAATATAATAAAGAAAGAAGGAAAGAAAATGGAAGAATATATTACAAATGCTTTTACAAGAACAGGAGACCAAACAAATTTAGAAGTAAACAACCTAAATGTTACATGCATTACTTCAATAAACAATAAATTTAATTTAGATAGTGAAGGAAACTTAACAGTAAAAAGTATTACTACAGAAACTGAAGATTCGGCATCAGTAGATATGAATACAATTTATCCAGTAGGTTCAATTTACATGACAGTAAATAATGTAAATCCAAGTACATTATTTGGAGGAACATGGGAACAAATTAAAGATAAGTTCTTATTAGCAAGTGGTGATACATATGCAGCAGGAACTACTGGTGGAGAAGCAATGCATACACTAACAACAGATGAAATCCCATCACATACTCATACTCAAAATCCCCACTCTCATAAACAAAACTATGATACTTGGTATAACAAAGCTAATGATTATGATGTAAGGTTAGCTGGAAGTACCAACGGTTACTATAGTTGTGCTGGAAGAAGTAATTATGAAACAGAATCAGCAACAGCTATCAATCAAGAAACTGGTGGTAATCAAGCACATAACAATATGCCTCCATATTTAACAGTAAACATTTGGAAGAAAACTGCATAAGAGGTGGTACAATGAAAGAAGTAGAATTAATAAATAAAAGAAAATCTCGTGAAAAACACTTTCTACAAGAAGATGGTACGATTATCGCAAAAATTTACAATACAGATATTCATTTTAAGAAAAATGGAAAATATGAAGAAATAGATAACACTTTAGTAAAAGAAAAAGGATGTTATTGTAACAAATGTAATGACTACAAAGTAAAATATCAAGAAGAGTCTGACATTGCACTAATGAGAATGGAAAAAGATAAATATTTCTTAGAAATTAAATTAAAAGATTCGAAAAAATCAAAGGGAAAGAAAAATAATATAAAATCTAAGTTTGCTGAGGAACTATTATATGAAGACATATTAGATGGAATAGACATCGAGTATAAAACATTATCAAACAAAGTAAAAGAGACAATTGTATTACATAGGTATGAAAGAAAAAAATTACTTTTTATTATTAATACAAATTTAACACTTATCCAAGATAACAAAACTATAGTTGCTCAGAATGAAAATAAGAGAATTTTTACAATTGAGAAACCATTTATGGAGGACTCTCTTGGAAAAATTAATAATAATATTTCATACAATTTGACAAAAAAAGATAATAATGCTGAATATGAATTAGAATTAGTTTTAGATGACAAGTGGTTAAAATCAAAAGAAGTAGTTTATCCAGTATATATTGACCCAACAATAACAAATAATAGCCAGGAGAATGGTTTATATGATACCTATATATATCCTGGAGATACTGGTGTTAATAAAAATAGTCAAGCTGTACTAAAGGCTGGAATAGAAAATGTAAATGGAACAAATATTGAAAACAGAACTTTAATAAAATTCGATTTACCTGAAATTGGAACAGGAAGTGAAATCGTCGCAGCAGATATTACATTTGTTGGTTATTTACCATCATCAAATCATGACATAGCAGAATCAAAATTGGTAACAGTTCATAGAATAACAGAAGATTGGACCGAAGAAACTGCAAATTGGGAAAATATGAGTACCAAATTTGATGAAAGAGTTGAAGCCATATTTGAATGTTGGAGAAGCTCGTTAGACGGAACAACCATCCTTCCTCAACTAATGGGAAGTGATATAACAAGTATAGTTAAAAAGTGGTATAGAGAAACTGATAATTTTGGACTTATGATTCAAACGGTAGATAAAAACTATATAGATGAAGATTATCAAGCGTTCTTTTCTAAAGATAATACTATTAGTGGAGAAAATAAACCAAAGCCAATAATATCAATTACATATAGAAATCAAAATGGTATCGAAACATACATGGATTACAAAACACAAACACTTACAGCAGGTAAGGTATATATAAATACATTTAATGGAAATATGGTATCAATTTTTGACTTGGCAACAACAAAAGGTAGTCAATTACCTGCAACTATTCGATTGATATATAACACTAACGATGTTGTTCTAAATAATGAAACATCTGTAGGAAAAGGATTTAAACTTAATTTAGAACAAAAATTAAAAATTGTAACTATAGATGAAAAAGAATATTTAGAATATTTGGACGCTGATGGTACATTACACTATTTCTATCAGTCAAATGAAAACATATATGTAGATGAAGATGGACTAGGTTTAAGTTTAGAAAAGAGTGAAACAACCTGCACAATAAAAGATGGTAACAATAATAGAATGATATTTTCTAAAATAAATGACTTATATATTTTAACAACAATTAAGGATGCAGAAAATAATACTATAACAATAGAATTAGATGATAATAATAGAATCACAAAAGTAAAAGACAAACATTCGGAAATAACAATAACATATGGTGATGAACTTGTAACGATTATAAGTTCCGGTGAAACAACAAAATTACATTATACAAATAATAAAATTACATCTGTTGAGACAATTGATGGCATAACAGTTATTAGTTATAACGAAAAAGAACTAATATCAGAAATTATAGATATTACAGGGCTGAAACTAAGTTATGAATATTGTAATGAAAAGCCATTTAGAATTAAAAAAGTAATACAATATGGAATTAATAATACAGAAGGACAATCTTATTCATTGGAGTATGGATTTGACACTACTAAAATTACTAATAACAAAGGATCTATAGAAACACTAATATTTAATCAATATGGAAATTTAGTTTCAAGAAATAGTTTAAAAACCGATGAAGATATTTCTGACGCATATTCCATTTGCCAATCATATGGATATGATTCATACCATAAAAATAAAATTTTATCAGAAGTTATACCTGTTACTTATATAAAAAATTATTTGAAAAACACAAGTTTTGAATTAGACAATATTTTGTTTACATATGATGAAGGTGTTGAACATAGTTTCACAGAAGAAACTGCATTTTCAGGAAATAGAAGCATGAAATTAGTAACTTATGAGAATAACAAAAGTGCAGAACAAACAGTAATTGTTGACAAAGGAAAATATTATACTTTTAGTGGTTACTTTAAAAATGATCAAAATATGTTAATAACATTGTACTATACAGATCAAGAAGGTAATGAAATAAGTAAAAGCAGAGAAGTTGAGGCGTCAAATGAATTTGAAAGAGAAGATGTATCATTGTTCTTTGAATCGAACGCAGCAAGTGACTTGAAAATAAAAATAACATCATTAGTTCCAAGTACTATATATGTAGACGATATACAATTAGAAGAGGGTGAAGTTGCCAATCTATACAATATAATCGAAAATTCTGATTTTTCTGAAGGGATATCTGATTGGAATCTTACTGCATACGAAATAGGGAAAGAAGGAGAATTAGACGCTCAATCAATATTTGAATGCGTAAAATTCAATAATGAAAAAAATAGTGCTATTAAAGTAAAAATGAAACCACAAAATTCAACATTTTTTAGAAAATCTTTTCCTATAAAAGGAAAAAAAGGTGATTTATATACTGTTTCATTTTGGTATAAAAATGAGGGGGTTTTTGGCTGCCGACAATATGCTGGAAATAATGTAACAATATATTTTAAGCCGACAGATGGTGAAGCTGAATATTGTATAGTTCCATGTGGTGATTTTAATCCAAACGAAAATATGTGGCAATACTTTACGTATAGAAGTAGCGCACTTGAGGACTTCAGAGAAATTGAGTTGATTTTTTCGCAAAATACTGAAGCAAATAATCTTTACATTACTAATATATCTTTGTATAAGAATGTTACAAGTGGTGATTATCAGTATGATGATAATGGAAATTTAGTAGCTATGACAACAGAAAGCAATGAAAATGGTCAGTTTGCATATAATCAAAATAATAAATTGGTAAGTGCGACAGATCCAAATGGAGTAGAAACAAAATATGAATATGATAGTCTAAAAGAAGATAGAGTTATTACAAAATACTCAACTAATGGAATATCTAATTGTGCAAAATATGATTCAAATGGTAACATAATTTCCAATAAGGTTGTAAAAAGTATAACTAACGATATAAAAAATGGCCAATATAGAATTAGAAATAAAGGTACAGACAAATATTTAAAAGCAGAACTAAATATGGTATTATCAGAAAGTAATTCATGTAGTAATACCATATGGGAAGTAGAAAAAGACAGCAATGACAATTTAAAATTTAAATATGCAGTATTGCCAAATTATTACATTGCAAATAATGGAGATAATATTATTTTATCAACAAATGATGAAAACAATATGTTTGTAATTGAAGCATGTGATAATGGAAGTTACCATATAATAAGATATTTAAGTGATCAAACAAAAAAATATCTAAAATCGAATAACGGTGTATTACAATTGACAGATTATGAATTGAATGATTTGTCATATGAATTTTATTTTGAAACACCGGATAGTATATTTATTGAAAATAACACAGAATATACAGACGATGGAAGATATATTAAGAGTATTACAGATAGTAATTTTAACACAACAACATATGAAACCGATAGCAATACAGGATTAATAAGAAAAATAACAGATGCTAATGGACAAATTACCGAAAATGTATATAATGACAAACATCAACTTATGTCAGTTCAAGTAGGAGAAAAAAGTGTATCATATCAATATAATAATCAAAACTTGTTAAGTACAATTAATCACGGGAATAAAACATACAAATTTATATATGACGAATTTATGAATAAAAAGCAAGTATTACTTGGAGATTCAATTATACTATCAACAAATGAATATGAGAACAACAATGGTAATCTAGCCTCTACAACATATGGAAATAATAATAAAATAAGGTATGAATATGATGAGTTTGATAGAATAAAAACAATTCATAAAAACAATGAGAGTTATCAATTTAAATATGATAATAGTGGAAATTTAGCAAAAGTTGTATCTGCAAATAAGGAGATAAAATATTTATACGACCAAGCTAATAGATTGTATAAATATGATGAAGATGATTTTAAAATAAAGTTTACATATGACGCTTCTAATAATATTATTAGAAAAAAATATAAATTGGATAATATAGAAAGAAATCAAGAAAATACTATCAACAATACTGGAGCAACTACTAAAATAAATAATAACAATACTGAATTTTATTATACATATGATGACCTTGGAAGATTAAAAGATAAAAAAATTGGTGATACTTCTATTTTAAATTATCAATATATAACACACGGAAAAAGAACGTCTGGATTGGTAGAAAAAATAAGTGTTCCAAATGGTTATTATAATTATGAATATGATAAGTTAAATAACTTAACACATGTATATATTGGTGAGACATTGGCAAAACGCTATTATTATGATATATATAATGAACTTATTAAAGAAGAAAATTATCAGAATAATAGAATTACAGAATATACATATAATAGTTCGGGAAATCTTCAAAAAGAAACCATTAAAAATATTAGCGATAATACTATAATTGAAGAAATAAATTATGAATATACTAATTCACTATGGGAAGATCAATTAACTCAATATGCAGGAACAAATATAACGTATGATGGTGCTGGAAACACAGTAACTGTAGGCGATAATATAACAATGAGTTGGATTGATGGAATTCTATTAAACAGTTATAGTAACAGTGATGAAAATTCAAATATAGCATACAAGTATAATGTTGATGGAAGAAGAATATCAAAAACAATAAATGGAGTGGAAACTAAATATTATTTAGAAGGCACAGATATCATATTTGAAAAGACTGCTGATAAAATTACATATTACATGTACGACTTGACAGGAATAATCGGTTTGGATTACAATGGAAATAAATATTATTATATTAAAAATGCTCAAGAAGATATCGTTGGAATACTAAATGAAAATTATGTTCAAGTTGTTAGTTATGAGTATGATAGTTGGGGAAATATCGTTAGTATAGTCGATAGTACAGATGAAAAAATAGGAACTATAAATCCATTTAGATACAGAAGCTATTATTATGATAATGAAACTCAATTATATTATTTAAATAACAGATATTATAATCCAAAATGGAAACGTTTTATAAGTCCAGATTCATATTTATGTGCTAACAGAGATATTATATCTAATAACCTATACGTTTATTGTAGTAATAATCCTATTAACAATTCTGATAATACAGGAGAATCATTATTCGTGTTAGCTTGCAAATTAATTAAAGCAGGAGTTAAAATATACACTAAAATAAAAAAATCGCTAGAAAAGAAAGAACCAAAGAAAAAGAAGAAAAAGAAAACCACTAAAAAATTACCAGATTATACTGAACAATTAAATAAAGTACTAGAAAAAAACAAAAGAACAGCAAATATTGTAAATAATACAACAACATATGTTGGTTCTACTGCATTTTTCTACGAAAAAGAACAGATTGGTGGCGACTGGGATTACAAACTAGAAGAAAATTGGTCAAGAGATATAGATGTACCATATTTAGGATATAATGGAGAGTTCATATTTAATGGTGAAGTAATTACAGCTGAGGACTTTGGTAATATGCATTATGGATATATTGGTTCTGCAATGAGCTATCCGGAAACTGTTCTGTATATTGGTGGAGGATATGCTAGATGTGGAATTACAGAAGAAATCTTTAATCCACCATATTATTGTGATGACAAAAATGACCATATTTCAATACAAAAAGGAATAAATATGTACTATGGGATAGACTAATTAAGGAGTGATTTGACTAATGAAAAGAAAAAAGATATATATAACTATTTTAATAATAATAATTATTATTTTATTATTAAGTTATGTAGGTATAAATTATATTGATAATATCAATGCTACACCAACAGATATATTCTATAATAATGAAGAAAAGTTTGAAAGTGTAGTCGATGAATTAAGCGGAGATAGTATAATTGAGATAGAAGAAAAGTTTACTTTTTTCAAGATAACACATGATTATAAGAATGAAAAAAAAATATATAAAAATAGTGATACTTATATAAAATATGAAAATTCTATAAATTTAATAAAAGAACTAAATCTAGAATTTATATTAAAAAACCATAAAAATATACAATTTACACTAAATTCAAATATGAGGACTTCAGAAAAAATAGTATATATAACTGATATGGAAAAATATAAAAACGGCCATATAATTAGTGAAATTAGTCAAATAAAAGGAAATTGGTACTATACAATAGAAAAATAATATAAAAAAACTTCGTATTACAGAGGTAATTCGAAGTTTTTTTTATCTAAAAAGGAGGAAAGAATGGAAATTACGTATGCATTAATAGTAAGTATTGTCACTTATGTATTAGGAGCAATAACTAAAATATTTATTAATAAAGTGCCTAATAAATATATTCCAATTCAAAATGTTATTATAGGAATAGTAAGTGGATGTATTTGTTTTTGGACTAAAATAGAAAATAACTTTTTTCATTCAATTATTTTGTGCCTTATGGCTTCTACTGCTGCAGGTGGAATTGCTGAATTAGTAAAAACGAATAAAAACAAGGAGAAAGATAATGAAAAGTAATGAATTTGTAAATTTAGCAAAAAAAGTAGCAAATAACTATAAAACAATTTATATACTAGGAGCATTTGGCGCACCAATGAATAATAAAAATAAAAGTAGATATACAAAAAATTATTCATATAATGCAGAACCGGCAAGAAAAAACAAAATTTTAAATGCAAGTAGTGATACATTTGGATTTGACTGTGTTTGCCTCATAAAAGGTTTATTATGGGGATGGAATGGAGATGCAAATATGATATATGGCGGAGCTGTATATTGTTCAAATGGTGTACCTGATGTAAATGCAGATCAAATGATGAATTATTGTAGTAATGTTTCTAAGGATTTTTCTAATATTAAAATAGGCGAAGTAGTATACATGGCAGGGCATATTGGAATATACATTGGAGATGGACTAGCGGTGGAATGTACACCAATATGGGAAGATGGAGTACAAATTACTGCAGTTGGTAATATTGGAAAAAAGAATGGATATAATACCAGATACTGGGAAAAACATGGTATGTTGAACTTTATAGATTATAATGTACAGACTTCACTAAAACCAATTGAGGAAATTGCGAAAGAAGTTATTAAAGGAATTTGGGGAAATGGAAATATTAGAAGAGAAAAATTAATCTCATCAGGATATGACTACCAAACTGTACAGGATAAAGTTAATGAAATCTTAAACCACAAATCACCATCAGCAACCGAATATTATCCTATACCAAAATATAACGGTAACAGTATAGTAGATGCATTAAAAAAAATTGGTGTTAATTCATCAATAGAATACAGAAAATTAATTGCTGATAAAAATAAGATAATAGACTATAAGGGAACACCAGAACAAAATATATACATGTTAAATTTATTAAAAGCAGGAAAACTTATCAAATACTAGATTAATTGATTTTTTATAATTTGACATAAAAGATATAATAATCAAGTGGAAAAACGATTCTATTTATAGTATATTATTTTAATAATAGAAAGTAGGAGTGGTTAAATTTAACATAAGAAAATATATATTTTAACTAAAAAATAATAAGTTTTAATTGAAATATTAAAATGTATAATATTCTTATAACGTAGCTAGGATAACGGGATTATCCTAGCTATTTTTTTGTTTGATGTGTTAAGTGGCTACCAGCCTATATATTAAACTTTGAATATACCACAAAATAAATATAGGCTGGTGGTACGTATGGTTATGATAACAAAGAGAAGAAATACTACAATAAGGAAAAGTGAATACATTCATGATGATGAATACTATTATAAAATCCTTAGACGAAATATTAGAAAATATAGAATTAGGAAAGAATTGACACAACAAGAATTAGCGGATATGACAGGACTATCAAGAGAATATATTTGTGATATTGAGAACGATAGTAGAAATAAACATCCATCTATTTCTACGGTTGGAAGAGTTGCAGATGCATTAAAAATAGAAATGTGGAAATTTTTTCAAAAAGGAAAAGAATAAAGAGGTGATAATGTGGATCTTCAGAAGGTTGGTAGGTTTATTGCAGAAAGAAGAAAAGATAAAAAGTTAACTCAAGAAAAATTAGGAGAGCTTATAGGAGTAACAGATACTACAATATCAAAATGGGAGAGAGGAGTAAATGCTCCTGATATATCTGTTTTGAATAAACTAAGTGATATTCTCGATGTAAGTGTTCGTGAAATATTAAATGGATGTAAAAATGAACAAAATAGCCAACCAGAGGAAGATAATACATTAAAAAATATCGAATATTATACAAAAATTACAAAACTAAAATATGTAAAAATATCAAGTTATATTATTGTTGGAATATTAATGTTATTTGCAGTACTATTTACAATAAGCAATTATAATCAATTTAAAGTTTATAGTATAAGTAGTAAAGATTCTAAATATGTTGTAGAAGGTTATATGATATTTAATCAAGAACGAAATCTAACAATAATTAAAAATATAGACATACGTGATAAATTTTTGGGAACAGCTCAAGAAGAAAATGTAAAATCAATTAAAGTGTCTATAGTAACGAAAGATAAAAATCTAGTTTCTGTATTTTATGAAACATCACAGAATAATGTAGCTATCAATGAATATTTATTAAATAAAACTTATTTCATTAATGAGGACATAAGTACAAAAGAATATATTTTATCTGAAGATGTAAAATTAAATGAATTGTTATTAGAAATCAAATATACAAATATTAACAATCAAGAAAAAACGAAACTAATACCATTAAAGGTAATTAAAGAATATTCAAATAACAAAATAATATATTAAATTAGCTTGCGATTGTAATCGCTTTTTTTATGCACTGACTAAATTGGCTAGTTGACTGGCCATTTAGGCGGTGTATTTTTTTTGTTTTAGATGAAAAGATGTAATCAAGAAGTGCATTAATGCATTTCTTAATTAATGAAAGGAGGATATTTAAAACAAAATAAAAAAATAAGGAGGAAAGAATAAAATGAAAAAAATTAAAATATTAACAGTTGTGCTAGCAACATTAATTATTATGCCTTGCACTGCTTATGCAAAAGAAGATATATCAGATGGCTTTGAAATAGTAAGCCAAACAGAGAAGTATTATAAAACAATTACAAATAATAATTCACTACAATTAACTGCAAATCAGCAAACAACACAAAGTTATGAAGTAACAAAAGAAGAGTATGAGACATCCGAAAAGACAATGCAAACAAGAGGAGCTGCTAGTACAGAAACCACGTATAAAAAACTAACTACAACAATTTTAAGCAATGGTTCTGTATACAGATATAAAGCTGTACTGAATTGGAAACAATTTCCAGTTGTTAGAAGTTATGACTCTATAGGAATAGGACATTATGCAAGTGTTAAATATAATGCTAATCTAAACTTTAGCCAAACTTATTGTTTAACAAGTGGAACATGTAAAACGCTAACAACATATTATCCTCAATATTTTTCATCGGGAACAAGCGCAACATTTAAAGTTCCAGAAGGTTCTTTGAGTTCGTTAAGTCAAACTATATTTTTTGATGTAACAAAAAATGTTAATGCAACTATAACCTCGCAAGCAGCTTATGGAGATTATAGTCATGCGACACAAACTGTAACTGTTGCACAAGCAAAAAGCTTTTCAATGGGAACATCGGGAATATTATTTAATAATGGTATTGGAAATTATTATGATGACATAATGCCAGCTGTAGCAACATGGTCTGGTAGTTGGTAAATAAGAGGCATATAAAATGATTTATACTTTTATGAAAAGATTATTAAATATTAATAAAAGCAAAATAAATATTAAATTAATAAAAAGAATAAATTGGAATTTTATAAGTATAAAGGATTATAAAAACATTTATGTAAATATTAATTTAGTCAAGTCATTTTATAAAGAAAATAAAAAAATAGGTGTGTTCATTAATATATAAGAGAATAAATTAATATAAGAACAAAAAATCTATAAATATTGAAATATAAGGAAAAGGTTCGGAAGAATAGAATATATAAAACTTAAAAGCAAGACCCCTGAAATTAAAGTGGGTCTTGCTATTTTTTTGACTAAATTTACATACAAATGTAGAAGTCCTCCTTCAATCAATTTGTAAAAAACAAATTGATTGGAGGAAATACAATGGCACAAAAGCCTATTAGGAGAAAACATAAGGATAATCCTTACACAATAGAATATATAACTGGAGAAGATAGCTATAGTGTTACATTCAAAGATGGCAGAGGAAAAGAAATAACAGTGAAAGTAAATGAAAATGTATACAATGCTTTTGATAAATTTGAATTAGAGGACATATCAGAAATGCACGAATATGAAAGACATATAGAGCATTCTGAAATATATGAAAATAATCTAAATACCAGAGCAAAATATAAAGGACAACTCCTAGAAGATTATGTTATTCAGCAAATATCATTTATCGAATTAAAGCAGGCTATAGAATTACTTCCAGACATACAAAAAAGAAGAATAAAAAAATATTATTTTGATGATAAAAATGAATATGAGATAGCAATGGAAGAAAATACAACTCAACAAGCCGTAAATAAGTCTTTAACAAAGGCAAGACTAAAATTAAAACAAATTTTGAAAAATTTAAAAAATTAGGGTTGTTATTTTTGACTTAAGTGGGGAAACAAGTGAAAAGGTATTAATTATCTTTTCAACTTGTTTCTTTTTATTAGAGAAATTTATAAGTTCTTTGAAAACTCTATATACATTCATCAAATACATTCTTACTATTTGTAGCACTTTGGTAGATACGCATGCGGTAAATATCTGACTATAAAATTAGTTTGCTTCTAATATTGCAATGATAAATAGTAAGTATAATGATACTTCTGTTCAGCCACAGACTAAATCAATGGGAGCAGCTTTGTGCGAACCACAAAGAGGTGAGATGCCTATGGAACTAGTTAGCAACTAGTCATTTGATGATTTCCTGTAAGTGAGGGGTTCAAGGAAAAATATCACTTAAAGATTAATTATTAAAAATAATTTAATAAAATAAAGGAGAAATATAAATATGAATAAATATCTCATAACAATAGAACGTAAGCAAATCACTACCATGATGGTCAATGGTGAAAATGACGAAGATGCAATAAATAAGGTAAATGATTTGATGGTTAATTGTGAAAAAAACAAAGTGAGCTTTGATAAAATCTTTGATCAAAGCTCTTTTTTTAAATATAAGGCGGAATTGGTCGAAGAAAGCAAGCCAACGCTTAACATATTAAAAATAAAATAAACATAAAATTATTATAGTGAAGGGGGACGTAAATATCAAAAACAAAAAAAATATTGATTCAAATAATCAATTATATATAGAATTAGCCCTGGCTATTAATAAGCAAATGTATGACGATAATGAAATATCGTACAACATTTTTAAAATAACTGAAGACACACTTTTGAAAAAAGTCAAGGGTGTAACATTAGAATAAAATTAATAATAGCACCTTTCTCAAAAAGAAAAATAACTAATAAACTTTTAGCATGAGGAGGGATTATATGGATTTATATAGTGTTAGACAACAATTAAATATGGGAGTTCCATTAACTCAAATGAAATTAAGAGTAACAGATTATTCCAGGGTATCAACAGATCATGAAGAACAAAAAAATTCATTAAAAAATCAAATAGAACATTTTGATGATATGATTAAGAAAAATCCAAATTGGACCTATGTAAAGGGATATGTTGATGAAGGAATTACTGGTACAAGTGACATAAAGAGAGATAACTTTATGAGAATGATTGAAGATGGAAAAAGTGGAAAATTCGATTTAATTGTTACAAAAGAAATCTCAAGATTTTCAAGAAATACATTAGATAGTATCAAATATACAAGGGAACTTCTTAGTCATGGAGTAGCAGTATTGTTTGTAAATGATAATATCAATACAGCATTACCAGATGCAGAATTACGATTAACAATTATGGCTTCCATGGCACAAGACGAAATAAGAAGATTATCTGAAAGAGTAAAATTTGGAATGAATGCAGCAATTAATAGAGGAAATATTCTTGGTAATGATATGCTATATGGGTATAAGAAAGATAAATTAAGCGGAAATTTAATAGTAATTACAGAAGAAGCAGAAATAGTGAGACGTATGTTTAGTATGTATGCTATCGATGAAATGTCTATATCAAAAATTGCTAAAACATTTAATGATGAGGGTATAAAAACAGGTCAAAATAAAAAATGGGGAACATCAACAATAAGAAGAATGTTGAAAAATCCAAAATACAAAGGATATTATTGTGGAAAGAAAACAGAAATAATAGACTATATGACCAAAAAAGTAAAAATAATACCTGAAGATGATTGGGTTATCTATGAAGACAAGCAAAGAATTCCGCCTATAGTAGATGAAGATATATGGGAAAGAGTAAATGCAAGATTGGAAACTCGAAATAAGCAATTTGGAGAAGCATACAAAGATAAAACAATCTATCGAAGTAGATATCCACTTAGTGCAAAAATATATTGCTGTGATCATAATGAAGTGTTTCATCGTAGAAGACAATGCAAAGCAAGCGATGAAATAACCTGGACATGTGCAATGTATTTAAAAAATGGAATGAAAGCTTGTGCATCACCAAATATTAGAGAGTCAGAATTATATAGTATATTTGATGACATAATAAAAGAATTTTCTATAAAAGTAGATAATGTATCTAACATATTATCAGACCTATATAAGAATAATAAAAATAATATAGGTTATGAAGAGGAAATGAAAAAATATAATAAGGAAAAAGAAAAAGTATTGCAAAAGAAAGATAAATTATTAGAATTAAATATTGATGGTAATATCTCAAATTCAGAGTTTAGCGAGCAAAATAATAGATGCAATGCTGAACTACAATCTATCGAAGAAAAGATAGTCTTAGCCGAAAGAAAAAAGAAAAATTTTCTAAGTATTGAGAAAACAAATGCAAAATTAGAGAAAATCTTAAAGCAAAAAGTTAAATCAATAACTACAAAAGATAAAATAATAGATTTACTTTTAGATAAGATAGTTGTATCTAAAATTAATAACGATAGAAATTATATAGAACTAAATATATTTTTAAACTTTTCAAAAGAATATGTGGAAAAAGAGCTTAAACAGACACTTATACCTACAGTCGACGGATTTGAAAGTTTTTTGAGAAAAGAGTATGAATTTAAAAGAGGTTATAATACTACAAGTACTAAACGATATGAAGTAAAATATAAAGTGAATACGTTTATTTGCTTGTAAATAAAGGAAAAATTTTGTGCCACTATTTTTAAAATCGATAAAACCTAGTAATAGCAACGATTTTGAGAAAAAAGTCAAAATTTCAAAGAAAATAAAAATATGTTTATTTATCTGATTTATTAATAATGAAATCATTATTAAGTGATAAACAAACGATAAAATAAAACGTTGAAATATCAACGAAAACAGTCATTTTTTAATGATTTTATTATTAATTTAGGTGCGTCTTTATCTAAGCACTAGGCTCAAATAGTGCCACGAAATCGCCATTTCCTCCAATAAATGATCCACTCATTGCAGCAAATGCCACTGATGTATCTAATTCGACTTCATTTTTTGGATCAATCCCATTTTGTTTTAATGCATATTGAAGTGTCATTTCTGGCATTCCAAAAGCTCTTCCTGCAATAATCTTTTTTCCTTTTAAATCTTCTAATTTAAAGTTATCTATTTTTTTTCTAGATACTAAAAATGAACCATCCTTTTGTGTTAACTGTGCAAATGTTTTTAAATAATCTTTTTCTCCACCATTATAGACATAAATTGTTGCCTCACTTCCAGAAAAGCCGATATCAGCATCCCCTGATAATACAGCTGCAGTAACTTTATCAGCCCCGCTTGCTAAAAATATTTCTACATCAAGCCCAACTTCTTCAAAATACCCTTTTTCTAAAGCCACATATTGTGGAGCATAAAAAATTGTATGTGCTACCTCCGCCATTTTGATTTTCTTTAAGGCGTTATCCTCTTTATTAAAATCAAACAATACTGAACATGCTACTAATAATATAAGTAAACACCCCAAAACATAAATAATAATTCTTTTTTTCATAAATCTCCTTTCTAACTAAAGTATTATATGTAAACTAAAAACTTGTGTTATTAGAAAAAAGCCCTAACTAAATCCCCAAAAACATGTTATAATTAATCTAGGAGTGATGATTATGAATAGAATCATTTCAAAAAAATTAAGATAAGATATTAAGAAAAGAGGGGGACTTCTTTTCTTTTTTTAGGAGGAATTATGAAAGCAATTGAATTAAAGCATCCTTTAGTATTACACAAATTAAGTATCCTTAGGGATAAAAAAACAGGAACAAAAGAGTTTCGTGAAATCATTAGTGAATTATCTACTATGCTTTGTTATGAGGCTTTAAAAGATGCCAAGTTGCAAGAAGTTGAGATAGAAACGCCCCTTTGTAAAATGCAAGGTAAAGCTCTAAATGAAGACGACTATGCTTTTGTTCCCATTCTTCGAGCTGGAACCGGCATGCTCGATGGTCTTATTAAGGTTATGCCAAATGCCAAGATTGGTCACATTGGTCTATATCGCAACGAAGAAACTCTGAAACCAGTAAAATATTATTACAAAATGCCTGCCAATATTGACAAGCGCGAAGTAATTGTTCTAGATCCTATGCTTGCAACTGGTGGTTCAGGAATTGATGCCATTACAATGCTAAAAGAAAGTGGTGCCAAAAAGATTAAATTCTTGTGTATCATTGCTGCTCCCGAGGGAATAAAAAAACTAGAAGAAGTTCATCCTGATGTTCAAATATATTGCACTGCTATTGACGACAAATTAAATGAAAAAGGTTATATTGTTCCTGGATTAGGCGATGCTGGAGACAGAATATTTGGCACCAAATAAGTTCTTGAAAAAGGGAAGGGGCTTATTTATAATAAAATTATCAAGAAAGGAGTTCATTATATGAAAATACTATTTATCTCTGATATCCACGGCATAAAAACAAATCTACCTAAAATAAAAGAACGATTCATAGAATTAAATTGTGATAAGTTAGTTGTATTAGGAGATTTATACTATATAGGACCACGAAACACTATGATAGAAGGCTATGATATAAAAGCTGTACAGGAATTTTTAGAGTCCTTTGGTGATAAGTTAATATGTATTAAGGGAAATTGTGACTCTGAAGTTGATAAATTAGTCTCAAACTTTCCAATTATTAATGAATTAGGATTAATTTCTACTATAAATGAAGATTTATATTTAACTCATGGTCATATATACAATGAATCTAATTGGAATCACCAAAACTCAATACTAATCTATGGTCATCTCCATATTCCATTTATTAAGGAGATAGAAACCAATATTTATATTAATCCAGGCTCTATTTCACTGCCGAAGTCACCTTCTGGTCCAAGCTATCTATTTTATAATGAAAAAGAATTCATAATTTATGATTTGAATGATCAAGAAATTGCTAGAAAAACTTTAAATAACTAAAAAAATGCTAAAAAATGTTCTAAAAATAAAGTTTTAGGCTTATAATAGTAAGCCGAAGACGTAAAATACTTGCAAAATTTAAACATATGTGTTATAATATAGCCACATTAAGTGAAGGGGGAAAAAATATGAAAAGATTAACACAAATCACAAAAAAGTTACTATTAGTATTAATTAGTACTGTAATATTAGTAACAGCACTTAATACTAATGCCGTTGCATCATCTATTCAATTAGGTGGTTCAGAAATCGTTCCAGGGTATGTTTCAGGAGTAAAATTTACTACTAAAACAAAAACCGATGGATCCTTATTATATTGTTTAAATATGAACAAAAGAACTGCTAAGAACATCACTGCAAACCTTGTTGGTGAACAAGATGCGGGTGTTGCTTATATTTTAGTAAATGGTTATCCAAATAAAACATTTACTGGAGAGAAAATGAAAGACTACTATATCACTCAAACAGCACTTTGGTGGTATTTAGACAACACAACAGGTAGCTCAAATTTAAGTCAAAAATTTAAAACAACTGGTTCTGATCCAAATAACTTAAGACCTACAATTAAGTCTTTAGTTGCTAAAGCTGAAGAAGCTAAGAAAAAAGGTTATGCAAAAACTTCTTTAGTAATTACTACAAATGATTTATCAATGAGTCTTCAAGGAAACTATTATGTTTCAAATGAAATTTACGCAAAAACTTATAGTAATATATCTAGCTATAATGTTTCAGTAAGCGGCGCAACTGGTGCTCAAGTAATTGACACAAATGGAAACGTTAAAACTAAAATAGGAGTTAACGAAAAATTTAAAGTTAGAGTACCATCAAGCTCAGTGACTGGTACAGAATTATCAATAAAAGTAACAGCCTCAGCAACAGGTGTAATTTATAAAGCATATAAATATCAACCAACTGATTCTAATATGCAACCAGTTACACCATCAATTCCAGAAAAGATTACACAAAATGTTGAATCAAGCTTATCGCTAACAATAGACTCATCAAGAGTTAGAATTGTTAAGATTGATGAACTTACTGGTAATGCACTAGCTGGAGCAACCTTAGTATTAAAAGATGCTAATGGAAACATCAAAGCTCAATGGACATCAAGTTCTAACTATCGTACAATTAGAAATTTACCAAATGGTACTTATACAGTAACTGAAACTAAGGCACCACAAGGTTATATTTTAAACAGTACACCAGTTAAATTTACTATCACTGATACAAATAGAGATATTGAAATTAAAGTAAAAAATACACCAAGAGAGAGTGTCGTAAATATTTTAAAAGTAGATGCATCAACAGGTAATCCACTAGCCGGAGCAGTATTAGTATTAAAGAATTCACAAGGGGAAGAAATTAAAAGATTTACAACAACTACTGAACCAGAAGTATTCACAGATTTAGAAAATGGTACTTATACAGTAGAAGAAATTTCAGCACCAGCTGGATACATGCATAGTTCAAAAGTTGTAACTTTTACATTAACAGATGAAAACTTATCACATCAAATAGTATTCGAAAACTATCCAGAAGTAAGAGTACCAGATACTGCTGCTTCATCAGTAATTATCACATTAGTAGGTATTGTAATAATCGCATCAGGTATTAGATTCGTTTACAAAAATGGTAAGAAAGCAAGATAATAAACAGGAAAAAAGAATCTCTTCTAGTACGATAGCTGTAATCGGATCAGTTATAATTTTAATAGGAGGATTCTTTCTTTCTTATAATTATATTCAATCAAAAAGAATTGTCGCCTATGACTATATGGCCAATGTTTTCTACGAACAAGAAGATGTTGAATTATTAGAATATGACGGCGAACTAAAAGAAGAAGAAAAGGAAGACGACTTAGGAGAAGTCACTAATAACTATATCGGTTATTTAACAATACCTAAAATAAATTTAAAAAAAGGTTTCTTAGATATACGTTCTGAATTAAATAATGTTGAGCAGAATGTTACAGTAATTGAAGGATCATCATATCCAGACAAAGATAAAGGAAACCTAATATTAGCGGCCCACTCTGGCTCAGGTTGGAAAGCCTTCTTCAATGACTTATACAAGCTATCCACTGGAGATGTCGCTACGGTTTCATACAAAGGTAAAGTCTATACTTACAAAATAGTCAATATATATAAACAGGAAAAAATAGGTAAGGTAGCGATTTACCGAAACTACAACAAAACAACCTTGACATTAATTACATGTACTAACTTTGATAAAGCAACTCAGACAATCTATGTTGCTGAGTTACAAAATGTAGAAGAAGAATAAAATATAACTTCATGGGGGTGAGGTTTATGACAAAGACAACGATACTAGAAAAATTCCAAATAATTTTTGAAACAACAATGTCTTCTAAAATGTTTATAGCCGTTATTGCATTCATAATCTTACTAGCTGTTATAGCCTTAACTACTAATAATAAGAATGCAAAACGTGGTAAAAGTATTTATGCATTAGTCTATGTAGCTATTATTCTTGGAATGTTGATTATGTACCACGAATCTCTTGGCAAAATGTTTGATTATATGATGGACAATTTCTTCATTGTTTTATACTTTCCAAACATTGCTGTCTACATGGCGGCTATATTAATTACTAATATTATTATTTGGACCAGTGTTTTTAATCTAAAAACACCAACATTACTACGTAATATCAACGTCATTATATATAGCATAATTCATTATCTATTAGCCTTAGTATTAAGCATTGTTTCCAAAAATAACCTAGATATTTTTTCCCAAACTTCAATTTATGGAAACAAAGAGGCTCAAGCAATAATTGAATTATCGAGTGGAATCTTTATCTTATGGATTATCTTCTTAATCTTTTATAAAGTTATAAGACATTTCCAACAAAAAGATGAAGTGCCAGTAAAACAAAAAGTCGTAGTAAAAAAAGTCAGAACCTTGCCAGATGGAGTTGTTGCAACTGAAGCTCCATTATATGTAAAAGGTCAACCTAAAAAGGAAAAACCTTATCTTGAAACCCATGATGAAACACTTGCTAACGAATTAGTAGAACAAGTAAATCAAGAAAAACAACTTCTTATTCAACAATTAGAAGATACAAAAAATCGTCTTTTCCAAGCTGAAGAGCAATTAACATACCAACAAGGACAAATTAAGTCAACAGCTTTAGAACAAGAGAAATTTTATCAAGAAAGACTTAACTTTGAAGAAAGTTTTTCTAAATTATATGATAGTAAACAACAACTTATTGCTAATGAACAAGCAAAATTAAGACAAGAGCAACTTTTATTACAACAAGAAAAAGAAGCCCTATTACAAACTAAAGCTAGACTACAACAAGAAAAAGCTTATCTTGCCCAAGCCAAAGATACACTACAAACAGAAAAAAATACTTTAGCTCGTGAAAAAGAACAATTACAAGTTGCTAAAGAGCAAACTAAGAAAGTTGACACAACAACAGCTATTATGCAAAATCTTGATGGCATGTTAACATTAGAAGATTACAAAGTTTTAGCAACCATTCTTAAAGAAAAACAAAAACGAAAAAATGCTACTAAAACTGTAACCGACGATCAAATGAAATTTAATCGCTTAAGAGAAGCATATAAAAGTGCAAAATAACTTGCACTTTTTTCTTTTGCTTATATACCTAAATTAAGTTATAATATAGTTAGGAAGTAGGTAGACAAAATGGATTTAGAAAACTTAAACGATAAACAAAAAGAAGCCATACTATATAATGATGGTCCATTATTAATAATTGCTGGAGCTGGAGCTGGTAAGACTAAAACTCTTACTACCAAAATAGCATATTTAATTGAAGAAAAAAATGTCAATCCCCACAATATTTTAGCTATTACTTTTACCAATAAAGCGGCTAAAGAAATGAAAGATCGATTATATTTATTAATTGGAGATCTTGCAAAGAAATTACAGGTTTCAACCTTTCACAGTTTTGGTTTAAAGTTATTAAGAGAAAACTATAACGAACTAGGTTATGATAAAAATTTTGTCATTATGGATAGTGACGACTCTCTTACGGTTGTAAAAAAAATAATTAAAGATATGGGTTACGATCCAAAAATTTATAATCCGCGAGCAATTAGAAATAAAATAAGTAGTTGTAAGAATGAAATGATGAGTCCTGAAGCATATGAGAAATATGCCGTTAGTGATTATGAAAAAGTAATCCAGCAAGTTTATTCAAAATATGAAATTAAACTCCAAAGAAATAACTCTGTAGATTTTGATGATTTATTACTTTTACCAATTGAGTTATTCAAAAAATCACCTGAAACTTTAGAAAGATATCAAGATTTATACCAATACTTATTAATTGATGAGTATCAAGATACTAATGAAGCCCAATATATTTTAACTAAATTATTATGTGCTAAAAACAAGAAAATAACTTGTGTAGGTGATGACTCGCAAAGTATTTACAGTTTCCGTGGTGCTAATTATAAAAATATCTTAAATTTTGAAAAGGATTATCCTGATGCCAAAACCATTCTTTTAGAGCAAAATTATCGTTCGACTAGTAATATATTAGATGCTGCTAATCAAGTAATTAAAAACAATAAAATGCGTAAGGACAAAAACTTATGGACAGCCCGTGGTGAAGGCGAGAAGATAAAGTATTATCGAGCCTATAATGAGCGGGATGAAGCTCAATATGTCATAAGAAAAATTAAAGAACTTGTAAATAAAGGTATTGAGTATAAAGACATGGCCGTTCTTTATAGAACAAATGCTCAGTCTCGCGTTTTAGAAGAAGAAATGTTAAAAGAGAACATGCCATACCGTGTTATTGGTAGTTTTTATTTCTATTCTCGCAAAGAAATAAAAGATTTAATTGCATACTTAAGATTAATTCATAACTCAAAAGATAATATCAGTTTATTACGAGTAATTAATACTCCCAAAAGAGGAATTGGTTTAAAAACAATTGAAAATCTAACCGAAAAAGCCGACCTTAAAGGCACTAGCATTTATGAAGCTATCTCAACTGGTAAGGAATTAGGTTTTAAGGAAACGATCGAAAAGCTAAAAGCTTTGTCTGAAGAATTAACATTGACTGAATTAATTGATAAAGTTTTAGATGCCTCAGGTCTAAGAGCGGAACTTGAAAGTGAAAAATCTTTAGAAGCCGAAGTTCGGCTAGAAAACTTAGAAGAATTTAAGTCAATTACTAAATCTTTTGAAGAAAGAGAAGGTTTAATTTCCTTAGAAGATTTCTTACTAGAGATTAGTCTAATAAGTGATGTTGAAGAGTATAAAGATGATCCAAACAGAATTAGTTTAATGACTGTTCACTCCGTAAAAGGACTAGAATTTGATCATGTTTTTGTTGTTGGCATGGAAGAAGGTATTTTCCCTCATATGAATTCTCTTATGGAAAATTCAGAATTAGAAGAAGAAAGACGTCTTTGCTATGTCGCAATTACAAGAGCCAAAGATGATCTCCATCTAATAAATGCTAGACGTAGAACTCTTTTTGGTAAAGAACAAATTAATCCAGTTAGTCGATTTATGGGAGAAATCAGTAAAGATTTACTTGAATCAAATAATAAAGAAGAAATACCACAAAAAGAAGAAAAAATTCAAGTTGGTGAAATGTTTAGAGAAGAAACCATCGATTATCAAGTGGGTGATTATGTTTATCATGAAACCTTTGGCACAGGACGTGTGGTAGAAGTAACCAATACACTTGTAAGTGTTGCTTTTAAATTACCACACGGTGTTAAAAAGTTAATGAAAAATCATAAAAAATTATCAAAAGTATAGGAGGACTAAATGTTAGAATTTTCAAATCAAATTCTAAAAAGGGGTTATACAATCTATATTAGTAAAAACAAAATAAAAAGTAGCTTACAAGGAACATATTTAAAATCTTTCTATGATGGAATTCATCCTCATGAATTACCACAGACAGAATTACAAAATATAACGTATTTACCATGTATTATGGAAGAGTTAGATCAAGGCAGTATGCTTCAAGTATCACAATCTGGGTATTTAGTAAATGGAATAATTGGTCAGGAGAAGACGGAAGGTCCTTATTGTGAAACTACATATTTAGAAGTGCACGGTCAACAATCAAGTTTTGATTATCATGAAATGTTAGTTGATCTAGAAGTCAAATTAGCTTCATCAAAAAGAAATAAACCAGATAGTGTGATTCAATATACCAAACTATATAAAGGAGTTGATAGATATGAATAAAGATATCACATTAGTAATATTAGCCGCCGGTATGGGAAGTCGTTTTGGCGGTTTAAAGCAAATAGCCCCACTTGGACCATCGGGAGAATTTATTATTGATTATTCCGTATATGATGCCATTAAAGCTGGCTTTACTAAGATTGTTTTCTTAATTAAAGAAGAAAATTATGAAATATTTAAAGAAACAATTGGAAGCAGAGTAGAGCCACACATTAAAGTTGAATACTGTTTTCAAAAAAATGATAACCTTCCAACCGGTTACGAAATACCAAAAGATAGAACAAAGCCATTAGGAACAGCACATGCTGTCTTATGCTGCCAAGATAAAGTAAATGAGCCATTTATGATGATAAATGCCGATGACTTCTACGGTCGCGATGCCTACATGAAAGCGGCTGACTTTCTAAGAAATATAACTGACGAGCAGCCTTATCAACATGGAATGGTAGCTTACCTAGTTAAAAATACTATTACAGAAAACGGCTCTGTAAAGCGAGGCGTTTGCAAAGTCAAAGATGATTATCTAACAGAAATTACAGAAAGTTCGGTAGAAAGAATTGCTACCAATAAAATTATGGCTCAACCATTAAATGGTAAAGAACCATTTGAAGTACAAGAAGATGATACTGTATCAATGAATATGTTATTGTTTACACCACATATTTTTAAATATATTGCTGATAACTTTGCTCACTTTCTAGATAGTAATAAAGACAATCTTGATAAGTGTGAATATTTAATCCCAGATGTTGTTTTCCAAGCTATAGAAGATAATTTTGCTACGACTAAGGTCTTAAAAACGACTGCTACTTGGTATGGGGTAACATATAAAGAAGATGCCGCTAGTGTAAAGCAAGCTCTTGCTAAAATGGTTGAAGATGGGATATATCCAAATAATCTATGGGAAAAATAATTTATAAGAAGAGCTAACTCTTCTTTTTTTTGTAATAAAGAAATGATATACTTAACTATAGGTGATAAAAATGTATGAAAGAATGTTAGAATTAATTAATATAATAAATGAAGCCGATTATAATTATCATACACTTGATAATCCAACTATTTCTGACCAAGAATATGATAAATATTTAAGAGAATTATTTGAAATAGAAGCTGAACATCCCGATTGGCTCCAAGATAATTCCCCAACACAACACGCTGGCGGCCAAATAATAGATGGTTTTACTAAAGCAACGCATAAAATTCCTATGATGTCCCTAAGTAACGTTTTCAATGAAAGTGAAATTCTTGCCTTTGACGAACGCATAAGAAAAGAAGGCGTTATTCCTAAATATGTAGCCGAATTAAAAATTGATGGTTTATCAGTATCTTTATTGTATGAAAAAGGTCGTCTTGTAAGGGCTGCCACCCGAGGAGATGGAACAGTTGGGGAGGATATTACTCATAATGCTAAAACCATAAAAACCATTCCTCTTACTTTAAAAGAAGCAGTTGATATCGAAGTTCGCGGTGAAATTTTTATGAACAAAAAAACTCTTGTAGAGTTAAACCGTGTCCGAAAAGAAAATAATCAGCCTCTTCTTCAAAACTGTCGTAATGCCGCCGCCGGCTCAATACGTCAATTGGATTCTAAAATAGCTGCCCAAAGAAAATTAGATACTTTTATTTACCATTTACCAAATCCTGAAGATTATGGTCTAAAAACTCATAGTGAAGCATTAGAATACATGCATAAACTAGGTTTTAAGACAAACCCTAATAATAGACTAGTCAATAATGTTAAAGAACTTTTAGAATTTATTGAGGAAAAAGGTCAATTACGCTCTTCACTTCCTTATGATATTGATGGTATAGTCATCAAAGTTGATAATATTGCCGATCAGAAAAAATTAGGCTATACAGCCAAATATCCAAAATGGGCCACTGCTTATAAGTTTCCAGCGGAAGAAGTAGTCACAAAATTAACCGATATTATTTTTACGGTTGGTAGAACTGGTCAAATTACACCCAATGCAGTTTTAGAGCCTGCTATTGTTGCCGGCTCAACTATATCTAGAGCCACACTTCATAATGAAGACTTTGTTAATGAAAAGGGTTTAAAAATTGGCGATATTGTATCAATTCGAAAAGCTGGTGATGTTATCCCAGAAGTGGTTGAGGCAAAAATTGATCGAAGAACCGGTCAGGAAAAAGATTTTATAATGATTACAGAATGTCCAATGTGCGGTTCTAAATTAATCAAAAAAGAGGGGCAAGTCGATTATTATTGTCCAAATAACAAATGTCCGGCCAGAAGCATTGAAGGCCTAATTCATTTCGCATCTCGTGATGCAATGAATATTGATGGACTTGGTGAACGGATTATGGAAGACTTTTATAATTTTGGTTATATTGCTACGATTGCAGATATATATTGCCTAAATCAACATGAAAAAGATTTAACTAGATTAGAAGGTTATGGCGAAAAGTCGGTAGCAAATCTCTTTGCCGCAATTGAAAATAGCAAAAATAATTCCCTAGAACGCCTAATATTTGGTTTAGGCATTCCCCATGTCGGAGCCAAAACAGCTAAAGTATTAGCTATAGAGTTTGAAACAATGGATAATTTTATGAATGCTAAGGAAGAAGATTTAGTAAAAATTGCTGATATTGGTGAAATAATTGCCAAAAGTGTTACGGATTATTTTAATGATAGCCACAACAAAGCTATTGTTGAAGAACTAAAAGATTTAGGCCTAAATATGCGTTATCTAGGCCCAAAAGTAGAAGAAAATATAGAATTTGCTGGAAAAACCTTTGTTTTAACCGGTTCCTTAACGTTATTTACTAGAGACGAGGCCTCCGAAAAAATAGAATTACTTGGTGGTAAGACATCAGGTTCTGTTTCCAAAAAAACATCTGCTGTAATAGTTGGCGATAATCCAGGTAGTAAATATGACAAAGCTAAAGAATTAGGTATTCCTATTTGGACCGAACAAGAATTTCAAGAGAAGTTAGGTGAATAACCTAGCTTTTTATTGCAGAAAATACCTATTTATGATATAATATGCTCCAATCATCTGCATAAATGTATGATGAAGTAGAAAAAATAATTTACATTATTACTACTAAGCGTTATATGAAAAAGTAGTAGTCATTTTCTTTACTATAATAAAATAGTAATGATATAATAAAAATAATTGAGGTGATAATATGGCAAAAAAATCAAAAGGAATTAAAGCTGACTTTTATGAAGAACCAAAAGAAGTAGAAAATGAAATAGAAGATATTGAAGAGGAAGTAGCTTACGATATAGATATTGAGGAACCAATTGAGGAGATAAAACCTAAAAAAGCCAAGGCCAAGAAAAAGTCCGCATCTAAAAATACCACTTCACTAGATGTAGAAGAATATGAAGAGACTAGTGAAAGTCTTTCTCACGAAAAGACGAATAGATTTATGAAAATCTTTAATATTGTTTTTGTACTGGCCTTAGTTATTATGGTAATTATAAGTATTGATGTTATTTGTGTTGCTAAATATAATGTTGGACCATTCTTTGCAATTAAAACAAGCACATATAAAGATGGCGGAACAAAAGTTTATTATGGCCTTGGCTATAAAGTAATTAAATATAATCAACTTGAAGGAAGACGTGATACCCAAATTGGTTTTTGGTCACTACCATACATAACAACTCCTACAGAAATTCAAGATATTGATTTAGCAATTGAATTTCAAAACAAACCAGAGGCCACTGGAAAAAAATATTATAAGCAATATCTTAAAATCTCTTCAACAATAAAATCAATTGATAAAGAAAACAATGAACTTACTTTAGAATATACTGATCCAGATGGTAAATACACCCTTCAAATTATTTGTCCTCTTGCCTCAGAAAAGGATGCTATTATTGATTATACTGAACAAGAAGAAGTAATAGTAAAAGGAACAGTTTATAAATTTTCTTTAAAAGATGATAATCAACCAAACACTGTTTATTTATCTGACTGCTTTGTTGAAAAATCAGAAGCTTCAGTTGAATAACAAATTTCAGAAAATTGTACCTTGGTACAATTTTTTTTCCTAAAAAGAAGGATTTATTACTAAAAGATCAATAAATATATGATATAATAACTAAAGTTAAAGGAGGAATTCCCATGAAAGATAAATTAACAAGAGAAGAAGTATTACATGTTGCTCATCTAGCAAGAATCAAAGTAGATGAAAAAGAAATAGAGAAATATCAAGTTGAATTAAAACAACTTTTAAATGATGTTGACAAAATAAAAGAAGTAAAAGGCTATGATGAGGAAAGAATGATAGCACCATGGGTGAAAGATACAATAACTAGAGAAGATAAACCTGGTGAAATGTTAAATCCTAAAGAAGTCTTAAAAAACGCACCAAAACATAGTGGAAATTATATTGAAGTACCAATTGTAATTAGTGAGAGTGAGGGGGCTTAAGATGAACTATTTAGATAAAACGATTAAAGAGATTCACAGTGCCTTAAAAAACAAAGAAATCAAACCAATTGATTTAGTAAATGAGGCTTTTAAACGAATCGAAGAAAATGCCGAATTAAATGCTTACATTACTTTGAACAAAGAAGAAGCGATTGAAAGAGCAAAAGAATTAGAAGAAAAGGAAGTTGGAGACAACTTGTTATTTGGACTACCTATTGCTGTTAAAGATAATATTGTAACAAAAGATCTAAGAACAACTTGTGCTTCACATATATTAGAAAATTTTATTCCAATCTATAATGCAACAGTCGTAGAAAAAATAAATAATAATGACATGATCATTATTGGAAAAACCAATATGGATGAATTTGCAATGGGCTCAAGTAGTAGAACTAGTTATTTTGGTGCTCCTAAAAACCCATGGAATCCCAAAAAGATTTCTGGTGGTTCTTCTGGTGGAAGTGCTACAACAATAGCCGCAAGAGATGTGTTATTTGCACTAGGGACAGACACTGGCGGTTCAATCCGTCAACCAGCCAGTTATACAGGTATAGTGGGAATGAAACCAACTTATGGAAGAGTATCACGTTATGGATTAGTAGCATTTGCCTCAAGTCTCGATCAAATTGGTCCTATGACCAAAAACGTTTATGAAAACGCTCTACTTTTAAATATAATAGTTGGTTCAGATGATAAAGATTTAACTTCTGCCGATAAAGAAGCGGAAGATTTTACGAGAAAAATTGGAAAAGATATAAATAATATGAAAATAGCATTGCCAACGTACTTTATGAGTGACATTGTAACAGAAGAAATAAGAAGTGAAGTCGAAAAAACAAAGAAATTATTAGAAGAAAATGGAGCGACTGTAGATTATGTAGATATGAAATATTTAGATAAAGCAGTTACACTATATCAAATTATCGCTATGGGAGAAGCCTCTTCTAATTTAGCTAGATTTGATGGAATAAGATATGGCTATTCTGTAGAAAATCCACAAGATATTGAAGATTTGTATTTAGAAACGAGAAAAGAAGGTTTCGGTAAAGAAGTAAAAAGAAGAATTATGGTAGGCTCATACTTATTGAGTGGTGAAAATGCCAAAATATATTACAATAAGGCCTTATCAATTAGAGATGATATGAAAAAAGAGTTTGATAAAATATTTAAAGACTATGATTTAATCATTGGACCAACAACCACTACCACAGCTTATGATTTAACTGATTCAATGGACGATCCATCAAAAAGTTTTATGGACGATGTACTTGTAATTCCTGTTAATATGGCTGGTCTTCCCGGACTATCTCTTCCAATTGGTTTTGGCAAAGGAAATATGCCTATTGGTTTACATATTATTGGAAATAGTTTTGATGAGGCAACAGTTTATCAGTTAGCAAGTTTTATCGAAAAAAAATTAAATTTAAAGTTAAATCCAAGAAAGGATGATGAAAATGTCTAATTATATTCCGACAATTGGTGTAGAAGTGCACTGTGAACTAAAAACCAATACAAAGATATTTTCAAATAGCATTAATGGTTATGGACAAATGGCCAACTCATTGACTAATGTAGTAGACTTAGGCTATCCAGGAACCCTACCAACCTTAAATAAAGAAGTCTTAAATTTAGCAATCAAAGCCGCTTTGATTCTAAACTGCAAAATACGTCCAAAGATGCACTTTGATAGAAAAAATTACTTTTATCCAGATAATCCTAAAAATTATCAAATTACACAGGCCCAAACTCCAATTGGCTATGATGGCTATGTAGAAATAGAAGTAAATGGACAAAAGAAGAAAATTGAAATTGAAGAAATGCACATTGAAGAAGATACCTGTAAAAGTACTCATAGAGGAACAAAGACTCTTTTAGATTTTAATCGTGCTGGTGTTCCATTAATTGAAATCGTAACGAAACCTTGTATGGAAAGTGGCGAAGAAGCAAAATTATATTTAGAGAAATTAAAAGAATTATTATTCTATAGTGATGTTTCTGATTGTAAAATGGAAGAAGGTTCTATGCGAGCTGACGCTAATGTTTCAATCCGAAAGAATGAAGCAGATCCTTATGGAACCAAAGCCGAAATTAAGAATATTGGCTCTATTTCCAATGTAAAACTAAGTATTGAAAAGGAAATAAAGCGCCAAACACAGTTATATGATAATGGTGAAACATTTTTACCACAAACACGTCGTTTTGACGACAAATTACAAGACACAGTTTTAATGCGTGTCAAAGAAACCGGTAACGACTATCGTTACTTCCCAGAACCTGATATTCCATTTGTATATATAACTAATGCCATGATAGAAGCAGTGCGAAAAACAATTCCAATGCTTCCTGATGAAAGAAAACAAATCTATCTTTCTAAAGGTGTAACAGAAATTAATGCTACTAAATTAATTCAAAATAGACCCTTAAGCGATTATTTTAACAGTCTTTTGAATGACAACACTAATTTTAAAATAGCAAGTAACTTACTTTTAGGTGACATTTCAGCCTATCTAAATAAAGAAGAGAAGTTAATTACTGAGACAACTCTTACAAAAGAAAGATTTATTGATCTAATTAAAAATATGGAAGATGGAACCTTAACAAGTAAAAACTTAAAAGACATTTTAACAAGAGTTTTAGAAGAAAATACAACCATTGCAGACATCATAAAATCATCAGGTATCGAAAATATAACCGACGATAATGCCCTTAGGGAAATTATTAAAAAAATTATTGAAGCTAATGAAGAATCCGTAGCCGACTATAAAGCGGGACATGATCGTGCCATTAAATATTTAATGGGACAAGTAATGAAGGAAACTAAAGGCTCAGCTAATCCTAAAATAGCTATGGAAATCTTACAAAAAGAACTTAAATAAGTTTCCTAACAAATATAAATTGAAAAAGACTATTACTTAGTGTATAATTAAAATACTAGGAAGTGATCATATGAATTTTATAAAAAGAAATAAAAATATTATTATAGCCTTAGTAATATTCTTTGTAGCAATATTACTATGTGTACAATTAAAAAATATATTAATACCTAACGAAGGGGCTGCTGTATATGGCAATCGCTTAGATGGAAAAATGGAACTAGATAAAGATATTGAGGATCAAGTATCTAAAAAAATTGATGTGGCAGCTGATGTTAAAGTAAGAGTTTCAGGTCGTATTATTAATATAACCTTAACTGTAGCTACGGATGTTTCTAAAACTGCTGCTAAAGAATATGCCGAAAAGACTTTAAGCGCTTTCTCAACAGAAGAGAAAAATTATTATGATATCCAATTTTTCTTAGACAAGGACAGTGATGCAGCTGATTTTCCAATTATGGGTTACAAAATTCAAAATGCTGAAAAAATCACTTGGACAAAAGATAGATAGGAGTAATTATCATGAAGAAAAAAATACTATATATAATAATTCCCATTATTATTGCCATAGTTGCCTTTGTTGGAGTAAATCGATATTATAACAAAGAGGATAGAACAACCACCCTAACAGTAAGTGAAAAAAGATGGGTAGAAGAAAATAAAGATCAAACCTTTGATTTTGAAGTAGTCAATGACTATCCATTATATGGAATGAATGGTTCAGGGGTAATATTCAATTTCATTGACGATTTTGAAAAAAATGTCGGTCTAGAGTTTAATAAAATTCCATATTTAAAAAGTTCCAAAGATCAAACTGACGGTTTGAGAGTCAGAATATTGGATGATAATAAAAAATTAACTGATAAAGATTTACCACTATTTACAGACAATTATATTGCTGTAGGTAAAAAATATGAAAGAATTAATCATATTAAAGATATGAAGGACATGACTATTGGTGTCTTTAAAGCTGATAGTGAAGATATTAGTTATTATTTAAAGAGTGGTTCTAATCTTTCTTATGAAACATTTGAAAAAATAGAAGACTTATATAAAGCCCTAGATGACGACAAAGTAAATATGATAATTGTTCCCAATATCATGTATCTAGATTATATTATTGAAAAAGATAAGTATTCTATTAACTATTTCTTTACAGAATATGAGAAACAAATTGTTCTAACACTTAGCGATAATAATGAGACATTAAATAATATTGTAAAAAAATATTATAATAAATGGCGTTTAACTAAGTATATTGAAGAATATAATGCGGCTTATTTGGATTATTACTTAACTAAAAATAAATTAAGTGCTAAAGACAAGTCATCATTGGTATCAAAAACTTATGTCTACGGTTATGTTGAAAACGAACCTTATGAGTTGAAAGTTCATAGCAAATTAGCTGGAATAGCCGGAGAATATGTTAATAGAATGTCACGTCTAGGTAACATGGATTTTAAATATAAAAAATTTGCTAACAAAAAAGACTTAGAGAAAGCCATTGATAAAGGTGAGATTGATATTTATTTTGATTACTATAATTTAAATAGTGAAGACTATCTACCAACTGTCTCAACCTTTGTTGAAGACTATGTTGTTTTAGGTAAACAAGAAGATAATCATATAGTAAATTCATTCGAAAGTTTAAAAGATGAGAAAATTCTTATGTTAAAAGGAGATTCTCTATATACGTACTTCCAAAGTAATTCTAAGGCTAAAATAAAGACTTATGATGATTTGGATAGTATGATTAAAGAAGTCGGCTCTAATGTCTTAGTCGTTGATTATGAAATATATTCATATTATCAAAATAGTAAATTTGAAGACTTTAAATTACTATATAAAGACTCTATGATGAATGATTATAAGTTCATGGTTAAAAAGAACAATAAAGAATTCTATGATTTATTTAACTACATAATCAATACAAATTCATATTATAATTACCGTAATACCGGTATTGAAAACTTACATGCATCTATTTTAGAGGACTCAACATTTGAACAAGTATATACTATCATTCTATCCCTTATTTTTATTCCATTAATTATCTTTGGAATTGTCATCTTCATTATTCGAAAGAAAAATGAGGTTAAGAAGATTAAAGCTACGGATAGACACAAATATACCGATATGTTAACATCTCTAAAAAATAGAAATTACTTAAACGCTAAGATGGCTGAATGGGAAGATTGTAAAATATTCCCTCAATCAATTGTCATGGTTGATTTAAACAATGTCAAATATGTAAATGATAATTATGGTCATGAAGAAGGCGATCAATTAATTATTAAAGCAGCTGGTATTTTGGTAAATACACAGTTAGAAAATAGTGAAGTAATTAGAACTGATGGTAATGAATTCTTGATTTATCTAGTAGGTTACAGTGATAGACAGATATCAACTTATACGAAAAAACTAGAGAAAGAAATGAAATCACTACCTCATGAATTTGGTGCTGCTATTGGTTATAGTATGATTACAGATGAAATAAAAACTTTAGATGACGCGATAAATGAAGCAACCCTAGAAATGATTACAAATAAAGAAGAGTATAAGTAGAAGGAAGAATAAAGATGGAGCAAGCAAGAGGTTTTTTTAAAAAAATTTTAGAGTTAATAAAAAAGCCTGAACTAAGGATTTTACCTGGTCAGCTTGCTTTTTTTCTTGTTTTATCATTAGTCCCATTAGTTGCCCTAGTCGGTACCTTGGCTTCATTCTTATCAATTCCTAATGGTGCCATCAGAGAAGTCCTAGTAGACGTTGCCCCTAAAGAAGTAACAGAGATTATCATTAATGTAATTAGTGGTCAAGGAATGGAAATAAGCTTTAATATGATTGTTTTCTTAACTATTGCCTTTATCTTGGCTTCAAATGGTACTCACTCAATGATCATTACTTCTAATGAAATTTATAAAATAGAGCCAAATAGTATTTTAAAAAGACGACTTAAAGCTATTCTTATGGGATTTATTTTAGTAATGCTTTTCTTCTTTTTATTATTAATCCCAATCTGGGGAGATATTATCCTGCAAATAATATCTACGGCTGTTAATAATACAACTATGGACATAATTTATAGTTTATTTAAATTAGTACAATATCCCATTATTTTAACAATTCTCTATTTTGGTATCAAGACTATTTATATTATTGCTCCAGATAAGAAAATAGAGAGTATAACTGCTACTAAAGGAGCGATTTTTACCACAATTGGTTGGATTCTTTCCTCAGAAATATATTCAATATACATAGAAAGATTTTCTAATTATGATCTTTTCTACGGAAGTATTTCCAATGTAGTAATACTATTATTATGGGTTTATATATTATCATATATCTTCGTATTAGGGATGATTCTAAATGCAGGAAACTATAAAGAATCAGAAGAAAAGAAAATTCAGCTAAAGAAAGAAAAAGAGGAAAGAGAACGCCTCTTAGCCGAAACAAAGGCTCTAACAAAAGTAAAGAATGATGAAAACTAAAGAAAAGATCATTCTTTTTATTTTTACCATGTATAATTGTAAATGATGTGATACCAAAAAATCAGAAAAAATATTAATTCTAAA
>X371_Linnaeus_Two_toed_Sloth__coassemble_843_pt1 | contig 38892 bp, 36 predicted proteins | sample X371_Linnaeus_Two_toed_Sloth__metabat2_low_PE_006 | metagenome-assembled genome bin X371_Linnaeus_Two_toed_Sloth
GTCTTATTATCTTTTATAAATAAATCTCCTTGTTCCATAACAGCTTAGTGTTTCAATTATTTCAGATATTTCATCGATATTTTTATCAAAATCGTTTTTGACCCAAAAATTTAAAACACCTAGAGCTCCATTAAAGATAAAAATTGCGGCATATTCCATGTCTTCTTGAGAAAGTTCAGGTAGATCCTTTTCCCATCTTTCTTTACAACGATCAAAGGCAACTTCTAGGACGTCATTTAAAAAGTGAAGATTATTATTGGTATTGAAGAGAATTTTTACAAGTTCTTTATTTTCAAGAAATACAGTTAACATTGCTTTGGAGAATCCATAAATTGTTTTTTTTTCGTTACAATTTGGTTGATATGCTTTTTTAAGCTCTTTTACAAATTCATCTTCTATTGAATCGAGAAGGTTAAAAACATCTACATAATAACGATAAAAGGTAGCTCGATTAATGTCAGCAATTTTACAAATTTCACTTACTGTAATTTTTGTAATATCCTTTTTGGATAATAAATCTAGGAAAGTATCTTTAATTATTTTCTTTGTATATTTAACTCGTCTATCCATATTTACCTCTTTTTTAAACATATATGATAGATATTGTTTAATAACTATCAATTTATTGTTTTTTTGCTTATTGATTGGAATTATAAAATAATTATATAATACAATTGTAATATATTCAACAAGTGTTGAAAAAAAGATAAGGTGATTAATGATGAAAATGATTGATAAAGTGATTAATAAAATGAAGTATAAACATCCTTGGGATAAATTTTATGATAAGGATAAAAGAGATATAGAAGTTCCTAATGTTTCTATTTATGAATATTTACGTGATTGTAGTCAAAATAATTTAGAGGATATTGCAATTAATTATTTTAATAAAAAAATGACCTATAGAGCTTTTTTGAATGAAATTAATATTTGTGCACGTGCATTGAGAAGTCAAGGAATTAGGGAAGGCGATGTTGTAACTATTTGTATGCCAAATACGCCGGAGGCTGTTATTTCTTTTTATGCAGTAAATGAGATAGGAGCAATTGCTAATATGATTCATCCGTTGTCAGCTGAGGAAGAAATAAAGAATTCATTAATTAGTACTAAAAGTGTATTATTGATTGCTATTAATTTAAGTTATAAGAAAGTTAAAGAGATTATTAATGATACAGCTGTTTATAAAACTGTTATCGTTTCAGCTAGTGATTCTATGCCAACATTGCTTAAATTTGGATATAACCTAACTCAAGGAAGAACTATTGAAACACCGAAAAGAAGTGAAGTTTATCTTTATTGGCATGAGTTTATGGAAAAGGGTAAGCATTATAATAATAAAGTTCTTGTTAAGACAACTAAAGATCAACCGGCTGCTATTTTACATAGTGGTGGGACAACTGGAATACCAAAAAATATTGTTTTGACTAACGGGAATGTTACGGCATTAGCTAAGCAAGCAACTATTATATTTCCACGTATTGGTGTAGGAGACTCAGTTTTAACAATTTTGCCTTTGTTTCACTGTTTTGGTTTATGTGTTTGTGTTAATTCAGTTTTGTGTTTGGGAGGAACTGTTATTTTAATTCCTCAATTTGATGCAAAAAGATTTGATAAATTATTTAAGACATATCACCCATCGATTGTAGTTGGGGTTCCAACTTTATATGAAGCATTGCTTTCAAATAAACATATGGATACAATGGATTTATCTTATGTTAAATATGCTATTTCTGGTGGAGATAGTTTAACTCCGGCGAAAAATGAAGCTGTAAATAAATTTTTTATGTCGCATAATAGTAAGGCTAAATTAATTCAAGGTTTTGGTATGACAGAAACTGGTGGTCCAGTATGTGCTCAGGTTTTAGAGGCGGTTTATGCTGGAAGTATAGGGATTCCATTGCCAGGAAATGAAATAAAGATTTGTAATGTTGATACGAGGGAAGAGGTTCCTTATGGTGAGACAGGTGAAATTTGTATTTGTGGTCCAACGGTAATGCCAGGTTATTTAGATAATGAAAAAGAAACCAATGATATTTTGGAGATGGATAAAAAAGGAAGAGTGTGGTGTCATACTGGTGATTTAGGCTATATGACTGAAGATGGCGTAGTTTATTATGTATCACGGTTAAAAAGAATGTTGATAGTTTCTGGATATAATGTTTATCCTTCTCATATTGAAAATGTGTTAATGCAACATCCTGATGTACTTAATTGTGGTGTTATTGGTGTTCCACATCCATATAAAGTTCAAATTCCAAAGGCTTATATAGTTTTAAATAGCGGTGTTAAAGACAAATTAAAGGTTAGAAACGATATAAAAGAGTATTGTAAGAAAAATTTGGCTGCTTATATGGTTCCAAAAGAATTTGAGTTTAGAGAATCGTTACCTAAAACTATGATAGGAAAAGTTAATTATCGTGAATTGGAAAAAGAAAATAAAAAATAGTTTAAAATACTGATCTGTTTTGATATGAACCCTATTTAATATTTGCTTTAAAGGGTCGTTTCAAAAGAGGTCTTTTTTTTAATTGTTAGCATATACTTAATTGGAGATGATTAAATGAACTTTAAGTTAGGTGATTTGGTAACAAGAATTTCTCATAAACATGATATTATTTTTAAAATAGTTGGTGTAGAAGGGAATGTTGTTTTTTTAAAAGGCGTGGATTTAAGACTGTATGCAGATAGTGATATTTCAGATTTGGTTAAGGTAACTTATTCCAACGAGACAGATAAAGAAATTATTGATGCTAATATTAGGGATATTAACTTAGATCGAAGTCAGTATTTTTATTTGCCTGGAAAAATTTTGCATATTGATGGAGATGAAGAGTATTTAGAAAGATGTATGAATTTTTATAAAGAAATGAATATTAAAGCAAATGGATTGGTATTACCAGAAATCGAAATAGCAGATCGCATTGGCGAATTGTTAAGTGAATATCGTCCGGATATTGTGGTAATTACAGGACATGACGCTTATTATGAGAGGAAACCAAAGCTGGGTGGTAATAATAATTATCAGAATTCGGCGAATTTTATTGAAGCAGTTAAGGTTTCTAGGAAATATGAGAAGAGTCAAGATAAATTAATTGTTATTGCTGGAGCATGTCAATCTAATTATGAAGATTTAATTAAAGCTGGGGCAAATTTTGCTTCAAGTCCAAAACGAATTAATATTCATGCTTTAGATCCGGCTATTATCGCTTCTTCGCTTGCTTTATCAGATCGAAATAAAAGTATTGATGTAATTAAAATTATTGATAAGACTAAGTATGGTAGTGATGGAGTTGGTGGAATTATTACTAATGGAACTATGTATGTGGGGTATCCAAGATGATGTTGTCGAAAATAAAAAAACAATTAGAAGAATATGTTGGGCAGAAGAAAAAGTTTCAATTTAATGGTTCTAGGAATTTGGTTGAAGAGTTTGATGGACAAATTTTGGCGTTATATTCTAATATTTTTGTTATTAAATTGGAAACTGGTAGTGTACGTTCTTATAGTTATAATGATTTGCTAGTTGGGACGCTTTCTATTCTAGATTAACCATTGATATTTTAAGGTTTTATCACATAAATATGTTGATTTTTAATAAATAGTATTATAAAATGAATGTATAAAGTGATTACGCTTTAAGAGGGAGGAATTTTTTCATGAAAATTACATCAGTAAATGTACGTAAAATTGAAAAAGAAGGTTCTCGTATGAAGGGAATTGCATCAGTATTACTTGATGATAGCTTTGCCGTACATGATATTCGTATTATTGAAGGAGATAACGGTCTATTTATAGCAATGCCTAGCCGAAAGACAGCTACAGGTGGATACCGTGATATTGCTCACCCAATTAATCCAGAGGTTCGTGCTATGTTTGAAGAGGCAATCTTAGAAGCATATGAAAACGCTCCTGATGCAACAGACGAAGAGGAGTAAGAAGCAGGAGCTTCTTTTTTTTTTGTAATATTTTCTTTTTAATAGCATATTCTTTATTAGGAGGAAATATATGGACAAACAAGATAGTAGTATAAATAATTATAATCATGGAATTAGTTTATTTGAAAGAAAAAATTTAGTTATAACAGGGGTCAAAAAAATAGATAATTTTGATAATACGCAATTCATATTAGAAACAATAATGGGATATATGATAATTAAAGGTAGTGAATTAGAGTTAGTTAAACTAGATACGCTACAAGGACATGTTACTATTAAGGGAGTTATTAATAGTATGAGTTATGCTGAAGAAAATTCAAAAAGAGATAGAGAAGATAGTATATTTAGTAGATTATTTAAGTGATGAGTTTAAATATACAAATTTATTCTTTTGCTTTCTCTTTTGTTTTTGGAATGATATTTAGTTTATTAATAAAGATTAATTATAAATTATTATTTTTGAGTAAACGTGGGGTCAAAATATTTAGTAATTTTATATTTATGGTTGATGTTGCACTTTTATATTTTTTAGGAATTAAATTAATTAATAATGGAATTTTACATATCTATTTTTTCATTGTTTTTTTACTTGGTTGGTTAGTTGGGAATTTTATTATAGACAAAATTAAGAAAAAATAGTGTCAAGTTTTGTGAATTTTTGTTGTATTAGTTGAATTGTACTTTTCACTAAAGATATAATATAAGGTGAAAAGGTAGGTGAAGTGTGTGGCTAGTACTAAAAAGAATAGTAAAAAAAAGAGAACTCGTAGGATGCTATTACTAGGTTTAGGATCACTAGCTATTATTGTCACATTAACGCTTACTATTGGAAAATATTGGATTGAGATTATTGAAAAATATAACGAGAAAAAGGAACTTGAAGATAGATTAGTTCAATTACAAGAAGAAGAAAAGGCATTGAAACTTGATGCTTCAAAGCTACAAGATCCAGATTATGTTGCTAGGTATGCTAGAGAAAAGTATTTATATTCAAAAGATGGGGAATTTATTATTAAAATACCAAAAGAGTAATAAAAGTCTCTTTTCTTTTTTATTTGTGTTATAATTGTTTCTAGCTTTAGATAAAGGAGGATATATGGTTAGTATTGATAAAAAGTTTTCATTTTTAATAAATGATACGATTGTAGTTGGATGTTCTAGTGGACCTGATTCTATGGCTTTAGTAGATATGTTATTAAAAATTAGAGAAAAATATCAATTACAATTAATTATTGCTCATGTAAATCATAATGTTAGAAGTGAAAGTTATGAGGAAGAAAAATATTTAAAAGAATATTGTGAAAATAATAAATTAGTATTTGAGTCAATGATAATTGATAATTATGGGGATGATAATTTTCATAATGAGGCGAGAAACATTCGTTATAACTTTTTTGAATCTTTAGTGTACAAATATAATGCTAAATATTTGATGACAGCACACCATGGAGATGATTTAATTGAAACTATATTGATGCGTATAGTGAGAGGATCAAATTTAAGTGGTTATAGTGGTTTTAAGAAGATTGTTCCAATGAACGGTTATACTATAGTACGACCACTAATAGATTATACAAAAAGTGAATTAGAAGAATATGTAAAGATTAATAATGTTAAATATTATATTGATAGTTCTAATGATAAAGATAAGTATACAAGAAATAGATATCGAAAAAATGTCATTCCTTTTTTAAAAGAAGAAGATAGTAATGTTCATCATAAGTTTTTAAAATTTAGTGAAGAACTAGATGCAGCTAATAAATTTATCATTAAAACAAGGGATAGAGCAATTAAACGTTGCTTGAAAAAAAACATATTATTACTTGATGAATTTGTTTTAGAGGATAGGTTTATTCAAAAAGAAATTCTTTATTATATGCTTAGTGAATTTTATCAAGATGATTTAATTTTAGTTGGTGATAAGCATATTGATTTATTATTTGATTTAGTTTATAGTAAAAAAGCCAATTCTTTTGTAAATTTACCTAATGAGGTTGTTGCTAATAAGAGCTATAATATGTTAGAATTAAAGCGTGAGACATTAGAAATAACTAGCTATGAAATAGAGTTTGATAATTATGTTTTATTACCTAATAAACATGCTATTGAAAGAATTGATGACATTGATGATAATAGTAATAGTATTTGTCGTCTTAATAGCAAGGAAATAAGTTTACCTTTGATTGTTAGAACTAGAAGAGTTGGTGATAAAATGAAGGTAAAGGGGCTTAATGGTTCTAAAAAGGTAAAAGATATATTTATTGATAAAAAGGTTGGATTAGGAAAAAGGGATTCTTGGCCAGTAGTGGTAGATTCCAGGGGAGTTATTGTTTGGATTCCAGGAATTAAGAAGTCTAGTTTTGATAAGAAAAAAGTAGATAGTTATGATATTGTATTGAAATACAGTTAAGGAGGGAAAAGAGTGGATAAGAAAACTGTAAAAAGAGGGTTATTACCTTATTTATTTATAGCATTAGTGATGTTAGGAATGTTTTATTTTTTAAATGTTACTAATAGAAATGTTAATATCCTAAGTTATGATGAATTTATGACTAGTTTAAATTCTGGTAAGGTTTCTGAGGTTGAAGTTACCGCTAGAGCTAATGGATATACATATGAAGTAAGAGGAACTTTAAAGAGTTATGAAGAAGGAGAGACTTTTTTAGCTAAATTGCCACTTAGTGATGAGGTGATGAAGAAAATAGTCACTGCTAGTGAAAAGCAAGAATTTAAGTTAACGGCTGAGGAAGATCCTGACTCATCGTCATTTCTTTATATTTTAGTAAATGTAATGCCACTTCTATTACTTTTACTGCTTGCATTTTGGTTTTTTAATAAACAATTAGCTGGTAATAAAAGTTCAATGGATTTTGGTAAGAGTAAGGCTCGTTTAAATAGTGATACTAACAAAGTAATATTTAAAGATGTTGCTGGTTTAAAAGAAGAAAAAGAAGAAGTTAAAGAGTTGATTGATTTCTTAAAAAATCCTAAGAAATTTCAAAAATTAGGTGCAAGAATTCCAAAAGGAGTTCTACTATTTGGGCCTCCAGGAACCGGAAAAACTTTACTTGCTAAAGCAGTTGCTGGCGAGGCTGATGTGCCATTTTACTTTATTAGTGGGTCAGACTTTGTTGAAATGTTTGTTGGTGTAGGTGCTTCACGTGTTAGGGATATGTTTCAACAAGCTAAAAGAAATGCACCATGTTTGATCTTTATTGATGAAATTGATGCTGTGGGTCGTCAAAGAGGAACTGGTTTAGGTGGAGGACATGATGAACGTGAACAAACACTTAACCAGTTATTAACTGAAATGGATGGATTTGGTGCTAATGAGGGAATTATTATTATAGCAGCTACTAACCGTCCTGATGTTTTAGATCCAGCTTTGCTTAGACCAGGCCGTTTTGATAGACAAGTTACAGTTAATTTACCTGACATTAAAGGACGTGAAGAAATTTTAGCAGTTCATGCTAGAAATAAAACTTTAGCAGAAGGGATTACTTTAGATAATTTAGCTAAGAGAACGCCTGGATTTAGTGGAGCGGATTTGGAGAATCTACTTAATGAAGCAGCATTGCTTGCTGTTAGACGTAATAAAGAAGAAATTACAATGAGTGAAATAGATGAGGCAACAGATCGAGTTCTTATGGGACCTGCTAAAACTTCACATAAATACAGTGAAAATGATAGAAAGTTGGTTGCTTATCATGAGGCTGGTCATGCGGTTATTGGATTAAAATTATCGAATGCTAATGTAGTTCAAAAAGTAACAATTATTCCTAGAGGAACAGCTGGTGGTTATAATATGATGGTACCGGCTGAAGAAAAACTTTGTTCAACTAAGAAGGATCTATTAGAGCAAATTACAGGTTTACTTGGTGGTCGTACCGCTGAAGAAGTAGTATTTAATGAAATAACTACAGGTGCTCATAATGATTTTGAAAAGGCAACAAAGATTGCTAGAGCTATGGTTACAGAATATGGTATGAGTGATTTGGGGCCATTACAATTTGAACAGCAAGAAGGAAGCGTTTTCTTAGGTCGTGATTATAACAGAAGTCAGCATTTCTCAAATGAAGTTGCTAATGAAATTGATATGGAAATGAGAAAGATTATTAATAATTGTCATAAGAAGGCAACAGAAATAATTAAAAAGAATGAGGATTTATTAAAATTAATTGCTGATGCATTGCTAGAATATGAAACCCTTACTAAGGAACAAATTGATTACTTAGTAAAACATGGTAAAATGCCAGAAGAAGATGAGAGTAATTTAGAAGCAATGTCAGTAACTAAATTGAGAGAATTGGCCAAAGAAAAAGGTATTAAAAACTATTCTAAGTTAACAAAAGCAGAATTATTAAAAGAGTTAGACGCTTAATTTAACTCTTTTTTTTGGATATAATTATTAAAATGTTTGTAAGTTAAATATTTATATTGTGTCTTTGCAAATATTTAAGAATTAGTTATAATAATTGCAAGGAGTGAAATTATGGCAAGAAAAGAGAAAAAGAAAATTGATGCAAATGTGGAACTAGGAAAAGTAAAAAAATTGGGAGAAGATTTTAAAACATTTATTTCGCGTGGAAATGTTGTTGATATGGCAGTTGGTGTAATTATAGGTGGTGCTTTTGGTAAGATTGTTACAAGTTTAGTAAATGATGTATTAACTCCTATTATTGGTGTATTTTTAGGAGGCTTAAATTTTAGTGAATTATCTTTTGGCTTTAAAGATGCACAAATTAATTATGGATTGTTTATTCAAACTATTGTTGATTTTTTAATTATTGCGGCTTGTATATTTGCTATGATTAAGTTTTTTGAAAGATTTAAGAAAAAAGAGGTTCCTAAAGAAAAAGAGAAAGCAAAAAGTGAAGAAGTTTTATTATTAGAAGAAATTAGAGATTTATTAAAACAGAAGTAATAATTATTTAGAATGATTTTGTGGTCATTCTTTTTTCTTGTCTTATTAGATAATCATAGTGTATAATAAGCGTGTTTTAAGTAATTTAGTTGATTTTATTTTATCTAATTTATTTTTTTAATGAGTTATTATTTAATTAGCCATGAACTTTGTTTATGAGAAAGGAAAAGAGGGTGATAAAATGGTGTGGAATATTGGAAATATTGAAATTAAAAATAGAGTTGTTTTAGCGCCAATGGCTGGAATTTGCAATTCAGCTTTTCGAAGAATTTGTAAGGAAATGGGTTGTGGATTAATATATGCTGAGATGGTTAGCGATAAAGCTATTACTTATAATAATAAAAAAACAATAGATATGCTTTATATGACTGAGGAAGAGAGACCTATAGTTCAACAAATATTTGGTTCAGATAAGGAGTCCTTTGTGGTGGCAGCTAAGTATATATATGATAATATGCATCCAGATATTATTGATATTAATATGGGGTGTCCTGTTCCTAAGGTGGCTCTTAGAGCTCAAGCGGGCTCGGCTTTATTGAAGGATCCAAAAAAAATTTATGAGATTGTGAAAGCGGTTGTTGAAGCAGTATCTATTCCTGTTACAGTGAAAATTAGAAGTGGTTGGGATTGCAACAGTATTAACGCTGTAGAAGTAGCTAAGATTATTGAAAAAGCGGGTGCTAGTGCAGTTTGTATACATCCTAGAACTAGAAGTCAAGGCTATAGTGGGAAAGCCGACTGGAGTATTATTAAGGCTGTTAAAGACGCTGTTAATATTCCTGTTATTGGTAATGGGGATGTGTTAAAGCCAGAAGATGCCAAGCGAATGTTAGATGAAACAAATTGTGATGCGGTAATGATTGGGCGTGGAGTTTTAGGAAATCCATGGTTGATTAAAAATACAATTAATTTTTTGAAAGGAGAAGATTTAGTTGAAGTTTCTCCAAGAGATAAAATAGATATGTGTTTACACCATTTAGATTATTTGAGTAGTTTAAAAGATGAACATTTGGCTTGTTTAGAAATAAGAAATCATATTGGTTGGTATTTAAAAGGTATAAAAGATGGTAATACTGTTAAAAATAATATCTATCAAACTTCTAATATTCGTGATATAATCGATATATTAAATGAATTTAAGGAGGGATTAGATGTCTAAAGTTGAAAATGTTGAAGCAGATAAATCTGATAAAGATGACAAATCAGATAAAGATGACAAAAGATTATTTGTTCAAAGAGCAGTTGCTTTTATAATTGATATTACATTGATTTCTTTTATTAGTTCTGTGATAGCTGCTCCTTTTCTTGATAGCGATGGAGTTATGAAATTGTCTGATAGTTTGCTTGATGTGATGGGAAAATATACGGTTGGTGAAATTAATTATGCTGTTTACATTGCAGAGTCTATACCCCTTACGTTTCAAATGGCAAGAAAAACAGGTATTATAACTCTTGTTTCGTTATTTTTGAGTGTTCTTTATTTTATTGTTTATCAATTTAATAAAGGCGGTCAAACATTTGGAAAAAAACTTATGAAAATAAAGGTAGTGTCTATTAAAGGACAAATGACAATGAATCAAATGTTGGTTAGATCATTAATTATTAATTCTATTTTAATTGATATGATAGTTTTGGGATTAACAATTTTTGCGAGTCAAGATGTATATTTTTATGGCTCTATGGTTTTTGAACAAGTACAAAGTTTAATATTAATTTTAAGTGTAGCGATGGTTCTATTTAGTAGAAGAGGAAGAGGTCTACACGATATGATTTCACGGTGTGAAGTTATTCGAGAAAAGTAGTAAAGGAGTAATAAAATGAGAGAATTTTCAGAGCAAGAATTAGTTCGTAGGGAAAAGAGTGAAAAGTTAAGGGAATTAGGTTTGGATCCTTTTGGTCAAAGATATGATAGAGATAGTTTCGCAGCAGATATAAAAGAAAAATATGCTAGTGTTGATCATGATAAATTTGAGGAAATGACTGATACTGCAAAAGTTGCAGGAAGAATAATGTTTATTAGAAAAATGGGAAAAGCTTCATTCTTTACTATTAAAGATAAGTCAGGTTCTATCCAAATTTATATTTCTATAAATGATATTGGTGAAGAGGCATATAATTTATTTAAATCAGCTGATATTGGTGATATTGTTGGAGTATATGGTAAAATTATGAAAACTAAGACTGGAGAAGTAACTATTAAATGTATGGAATATACTCATTTAGTTAAGGCTTTAAAACCATTACCAGAGAAATATCATGGTTTGACAGATATTGAAGAAAGATATCGTCGTAGGTATGTTGATTTAATTATGAATGATGATTCAAGAAAAGTAGCGTTTATGAGACCTAAAATTATTAGATGCATTCAGAACTATATGGATAATAAAGGTTTTACAGAAGTAGAAACACCTATTTTGTCAACATTGTTGACTGGAGCAAGTGCTCGTCCATTCGTAACTCATCATAATTCACAAGATTTGGATATGTATTTAAGAATTGCCTTGGAGTTACCACTTAAGAGATTGCTTGTTGGAGGAATGGAAGCAGTTTATGAAATTGGTAGAGTATTTAGGAATGAAGGTATGGATCCAAAACATAATCCGGAATTTACTTTAATGGAGGCTTATTTAGCGTATAGCGATTTAGAGGGAATGATGGATTTAACCGAAGAAATGTATCAAACTATTGCTCGTAATGTTGTTGGAAAGATGAATTTTAATTTTGGAGGATATGATATCAATTTAGAAGGGCCATGGAAGAGAATTAGTATGGTTGATGCAATTAAAGAAAAAACAGGTATTGATTTTAAAGAGAAAATAACTGTTGATGAGGCTTTAACGTTGGCTTCTGAGCATCATATTGAAGTACAAGAGCATGAGAAAAATGTTGGTCATATAATTAATTTATTCTTTGAAAAATATGTTGAGGAAACTTTAATTCAACCAACGTTCTTGTATGGTCATCCGGTAGAAATTAGTCCACTTACTAAGAAAAATCCAGAAGATCCAAGATTTGTTGATCGATTTGAATTGTTTATTGCTGGAAAAGAATTTGCTAATGCTTATACAGAACTTAATGATCCAGTTGATCAGCTAGAAAGATTTGAAGCACAAATAGCTGAACGAGATTTAGGCAATGATGAAGCTAATGATATTGATATGGACTTTGTAGAAGCTTTAGAATATGGTATGCCTCCAGCTGGTGGAATAGGTTATGGAATTGATAGACTTGTAATGTTATTTACTGAACAAGAATCAATTAGGGATGTATTATTGTTCCCGACGATGAAACCAGTTGGTCAAACAAGTATTTCGACTAGTTCATTTGAGAAAAAAGAGAAAGTAGCTTTGGATTTTTTAAAAGTAAAAATTGAACCTTTATTTGAGGAAATGGTAGATTTTGAAACGTTTAGCAAGTCTGATTTCCGAGCAGTTAAAATTAAAGATTGTGAGGCGGTTGCTAAAAGTGATAAGTTGCTTAAGTTTGTTTTAGATGATGGTACTGCTCAAGATCGTATTATTCTTAGTGGGATTCATGAATATTATGAACCAGAAGAATTAGTTGGAAAAACAGCAATTGCAATTGTTAATTTACCGCCGAGGAAAATGATGGGGATATATTCTTGTGGAATGTTAATTTCAGCTGTTCATGAGGAAGATGGAAAAGAAGGATTGAACTTGTTGATTGTTGATGAGACGATACCAGCTGGAGCGAAACTTTACTAGTAGGAATAAGTAGTTTACATTTTAAGAAGAAGAAAAATTTCTTCTTTTTTTTCACCAAAATTTCATAAAAAACAAGTGTAAATGCTTGTAAAATAAGCATATAGTAGTTATAATTATAGTGGGAGGTTAATTATGAAGAAACATAATACAATGAAAGTCGTTCTTTTAGTTGTAACAGCTATTTGGTTGTTAGCGTCACTAGTGTTACCAGATAAATCTTGGGCACAGTTAATAAAAGCTTTCTTAACCTTAGTTGAACTATTCTTAATAATATTAAATGTTAAAGAGAATCATAATATTGTTAAGGGAGTTATCATTACAGCTTTGGTATTTATGATACTTACTTGGATATTACCAGCTGCTTATTATTCAAGTGGTTTCATTGATCAAGGACGCATTCAAATGGGTTTATTTGATTTATTTAATTACCCATTAACAGCAGTTGCATATTTCGGATATATTTCGTTATTTGTTTTAGCTGTTGGTGGATTTTATGGAGTTTTACATAAAATTCCAGCTTATCGTAGTTTTTTAGATAAGATTGTTGCAGGTTGCAAAGGTAAAGAAGGAATTGTTTTATCTATTATAATGATTTTAGTTGCAGTTATCACATCTGTATGTGGTCTTCAATTGGGATTATTTGTATTCTTCCCTATGTTAGCAGCAGTTATCTTATTAATGGGATATGATAAGATTGTTGCAGCACTTGCTTTGGTTGGGTCTGCGGTAGTAGGTATAGCTGGAACTACTTTTGGTTATACAAATGTTAGTGTCTTATATTCTACTTTAGGATTAGATATTATGGATAACATTGCCGTAAAAGTGGTTATTCTACTTGCTGGATTAGTGTTGTTAATATTTAATACTTTGATGTATGCCAAGAGTGCTAAGGTTGCTAGAGCTACATTAATTGCTGAAAAGAAGGTTATTAAAACTGAAGAAGTGGAAAATGAAAAAATTGTTGTAGAAGAGGTAAAAACTGAAGATAAAGTTACAACTAATAAAACTGCAACAAAGAGTGCTAGCAAGAATACTAAAGCAACAAATCAAAAGAAAAATAGTACTAAAAAGACAGCAGCTAAAAGTAAATCTTCATCTAAAGCTAGCAGAAAAGATAATAAGGCAGCAGCTAAAGGTGATGATGTTATTGTTGTTAAAGAATCACTAATGGATGAATCTTTAGAACAGTATGTTCCTACAGTAGTTGATAGTAAGCATAAAACTTGGCCAATTATTGTTGGATTTATATTTATGTTTGTGATAATGATTCTTGCTTTTATGCCATGGTCAGTGTTTGAGATTGAAGCTTTCTCAAAGGCAAGTGAAGCAGTTTCATCATTTAAATTATTTGGATTTGAAATTTTTGGAAAGATATTAGGTACTTTTGCTAATTTTGGTGAATGGACTATTACAGATATGATTATTGTGATGACAGTAGTTGCTCTTGTTTTAGTTTATATTTACAAAATTAAAATTGATGATGTTATTGAAGGCTTTACTAATGGTGCAAAGAAAGCATTAGCTCCTGCATTTTTAGTAATTGTTGTTTATACTATTTTAGTAGCAGTGACATATCATCCATTCCAAACAACAATTTATGAAGCATTGTTTGGTTTAACAAAAGGATTTAATGTTGTTACTACATCAGTTGCTGGATTATTAAGTGGTTTATTTAATAGCGATGCTGCTTATGCATTCCAAGCTGTAGTGCCACATTTTGCTGGTGTTGTTACCAATACTGATGTTTATCCAATTGCAGCAATTTTATTCCAATCAATTTACGGTGTTTCTATGTTAGTAGCACCAACTAGTGTAGTTTTAATAGTTGTGTTAAATTATTTAGGAATTTCGTTTAAACAATGGTTTAAAGCTATTTGGAAGTTACTAGTAGAATTATTTGTTGTATTATTAATAGTATTTACAATTTTAATTTTAATTTAATGATTAGAGGCTAAGGCCTCTTTTTTTGTGTGCAAATTGTAGTTTTTTTGGGTACTATAAATCTTGCAGAAGCATAGTTGTTAATCTTAAAATTATTATAAGGAGATGATAAATAAATGTTTTCTAGATTTAGTGAGGAAGCACAAAAAGTTCTATTAATGACTAAGAGAGAAATGCAAGAATTAAAACACCCATATGTTGGTAGTGAGCATTTACTTTTAGCTATTTTACATAATAAAGATTTAGAGTTAACTAAGTTTTTAGAGGAGTGTGGTCTAGGGTATGAAAAGTGTCGTAAGGAGATTATCTCTGTTATTGGAATTGGAAAAAGTTCTAATGATTGGTTTTTGTATACTCCACTTTTAAAAAGAGTAATTGAAAATGCTATCTTAGATTGTCGTGATAATGATAGTTTAATTACAGTGGAAGGCTTATTTGTTTCATTATTAGAAGAAGGAGAAGGGGTAGCTAATAGAATATTGCTCGGAATGAATATTGATGTTGATTATTTGTATGAAAAGTTTTCAAATAGATTTATTTTGAAGAGTAATAAAAGTGGTAGAAAACTATTTGTTGAAGACTATGCAGTAGATTTAAATAAGAAATATAACTCAGATGGTTTTGATCCGGTGTATGGAAGAGATGATCAAGTTAATAGAGTAATGGAAATCTTACTTCGAAGGACTAAAAATAATCCTTTGTTGATAGGTGATGCTGGAGTTGGTAAAACAGCTATAGTTGAGGAATTGGTTAGAAGAATTGAAATAGGAAGTGTTCCTAAAAAGTTACTTAATAAAAGGGTTTTGTGTTTAGCTGTATCTTCACTTGTTGCCGGAACTAAGTATCGTGGTGAATTTGAAGAAAGAATAAATCAAATTATTGAAGAATTAGAAGGTAATGAGGATATTATTTTATTTATTGATGAGTTTCACACGTTAGTTGGTGCTGGTGGGGCGGAAGGTGCAATAGATGCTGTTAATATATTGAAACCATATTTGGCACGTGGAAGTATTAGGATAATTGGTGCAACGACAAAAGATGAATATAGTAAATTTATTGAAGATGATCGAGCCCTTGATCGTAGATTTCAAAAAATATACGTATCTGAATCAACAATTGAAGAGACGGAGCAAATTTTGTTTAATTTGCGAAAGACATATGAAAACTTTCATAACGTTTTAGTTTCTGATGAAATTATTAAGGAAATTGTTCAACTTACCGATCGATATATTCATAATGGTAAATTTCCTGATAAAGCAATTGATGTATTTGATGAAGCTTGTGTGAAAACATCTTTTATTGATAGTAAAATAGATAAAAAGATAAAGAATTATACTTTTGATATAAAGAGAATTGCTGAAGAAAAAAATAAAGCAATTATTAATCACGATTATAAACAAGCAAGCATTTTAAAAGAAAAGCAAAAGTTAATAGAAAATGAATATGATAAAATGTTATTTAGAAGTGAAAATTTAAAAAGTAGTAAAGCAGTTACTTTAGATGTTGTATATGATATTATTTATGAAAGAACGAAGATACCTGTTGCACATCTTAAAGGAATTAATGATAAGAAGTTAGCGAATCGGTTAAAGGAGTTTGTTTATGGCCAAGATAAAGTAATTGACAAAATAGTGACAACTATTCAAAATCAAGTTTATATTCAAAAAAAGAAACCATTAACATTTTTATTGGTCGGTAAAAGTGGGGTTGGTAAAACATTTTTTGTAAGAAAATACGCCGAAGAGCTTTATAATAAGGAATCGTTTATTCGAATTGATATGAGTGAATACCGTGATGAATTTAGTAGTACAAAGATTATTGGAGCGCCACCAGGTTATATTGGATATAAAAATAATAGAACTTTGTTAGATAAGGTGAAATTTAACCCTTATTCTGTTTTATTATTAGATGAAATAGAAAAAGCTAGTCCTAGTGTAGTAAAGTTATTTTTGCAGGTATTTGACGAAGGATTTATGACTAGTTCAACAGGAGAAGTGGTTGATTTTAGTCATACTATTATTTTTATGACATCTAATTTAGGAAGCAATAGGTCAATGATTGGTTTTTCTGGTAATAAAAATGATTTAATTTTAGATAGAGTTAAAGATTTTTTGGGAATAGAACTTTATAATCGAATTGATGAAGTTGTTTTGTTTAATGATATTGATAAAAAGGTAATAGCTAGAATTATTGATAATAAAATGAAAGAATTTGGTTTTGATGAAAAACAAAGAAATAATTTGTCAGCAGAAATTGTTGATAAGGTTTTGAAGGAAATTAAAATTGAAGAGTCTGGTGCAAGAAGAATAGATAAGGTTGTGGATAAAGTTTTAAAAGAGAGTAAGCTTTTAAGTATATAGTATCTTTTACTTTTTGTTATCGTATGTTATAATAACGGCAGGTGATGAGATGTGAAATTATATAATACATTGACAAAAAAAGTTGAGGAATTTATTCCTAATGAAGTAGGAAAAGTAAAAATGTATACATGTGGCCCTACTGTTTATCATTATGCTCATATTGGTAATCTTAGAAGTTATATATTTGAGGATGTATTGGAGAAAGGTCTTGAATACCTTGGTTATGATGTTACACGCGTTATGAATATTACAGATGTTGGTCATTTAACTAGTGATGCTGACTCCGGTGAAGATAAGATGGCTAAGGGAGCCAAACGAGAGGGCAAGACAGTTTATGAAATAGCAGATTTTTATACAAAGGCTTTTTTTGACGATGCTGCAAGTTTGAATATTAGAAAACCAAAAATAGTTGAGAAGGCTAGTGACCATATTGAAACATATATTAAAATGATTAAGAAACTCATTGCTGATGGTTATGCTTATATTTCTAATGGAAACGTTTATTTTGATATTAGTAAAGCAAAGGATTACTATAAATTATCTGGTAAAAATCCAGATGATTTGATGGTTGGTGTTAGAGACTCAGTAGAAGAAGATAAGTCAAAACGCAATCCATATGATTTTGTGTTATGGTTTACGGTGTCTAAATTTGAAAATCAAGATATGAAATGGGATTCTCCTTGGGGAATTGGCTATCCAGGATGGCATATAGAATGTTCGGGAATTTCTTATGAAAAGTTGGGTGAATATTTAGATATTCATTGTGGTGGAGTTGATAATATATTTCCACATCATACTAATGAGATAGCTCAAAGCGAAGCTTTTGTTGGACATAAGTGGTGTAATTATTGGTGTCATGGAGCTCATTTGAATGATGAAACCGGAAAAATGAGTAAATCTAAAGGCGAATTTTTGACTGTTAACTTGTTAATTAATAAAGGTTATAATCCATTGGATTATCGTTATTTCTGTCTTAATAGTCATTATCGTAATTCGTTAGTATTTAGTTATGATTCACTTGATACTTCTAGGAAGGCATTTAATAAGCTTCGCAGTAAGGTAGCATTACTTGTTAGAACAGGCGAAGTAAACCAAGAAAAGTTTAATACTTACAAAGAAAAATTTAAAGAAGCCTTTTCTAATGATATTAATACGGCACAGATGTTAACCGTTGTCTATGATGTTTTAAAGGATAATGAATTAAATGATGTAACAAAATTTAAATTGGTAGAGGATTTTGATACGGTTTTATCATTGGATTTAACAAAGAAAGAAGAAGTAAAAATTGAATCTGCATTGGAAGAAGATATAAAGAAAAAAATCGAAGAAAGAAGCGAAGCAAAAAAAGCTAGAAATTTTGCTAAGGCGGATGCAATTAGGGATGAGTTATTATCTAACGGTATAAAATTAATTGATACTCGTGAAGGAACAACTTATGAAGTTATGTAAGGATTAGATTATGTCTAATTCTTTTTGTTTGTTTTTTACGTTAAATATGTTAATATAGGTTTGTTTTGTGGTTAAGTGATATTTAAAAATGATATAATGTAGGTGGTGAAGATTATGCAAACAAAGGAAATTAATGTATTGGTATTAGCTTATCTTGGTGACACTATATATGAAAATTATGTAAGAAGATATTTAATTAATCTTGGAATTGGGAATGTTAATGATTTACAAAAAGAGGCTATTAACTATGTTAGTGCTAAATCACAAGCAAGTTTTTTAATGAAAATGTTAGACGAAGGCTTTTTGAGCGATGAAGAAATAAATATTGTAAAGAGGGCTAGAAATTATAAAACGACGTCTCATCCTAAGAATTGTGATATTGTTACTTATAAGTATGCAACAGGATTAGAAAGTTTGATTGGTTATTTGGATTTGGAAAATGAAAAAGATAGAGTAGTGGAAATAATGAATTATATATTGGGAGAATAATTTATGTTGGTATATGGAAGAAATGTTGCAAGAGAAATTTTGCGGAAAAGAAAAAAGATTGAAAAAATAATTTTACAAGAAGGATTTGATGATAAAGAGATTAATTCTTTAATAGAAAAAGGAAATTTTAAGGTAATAATAAAGCCAAAACGTGATATTGATCGTTTGGCAGATGGAGTTCATCAAGGTATAATACTATACATTCCGGATTACAAGTACAAAAATTTAAATGAAGTACTTGAAAATGAACCTCGTTTTATTGTTTTGCTTGATCATTTAGAAGATCCTCATAATTTAGGAGCAATTATAAGGACTTGTGAAGCAGCTGGTGTAGATGCAATTATTATGCCTAAAGATCGCCAAGTTATGATTAATTCAACAGTTATGAAAACAAGTGTAGGTACACTTGATAATATGAATATTGTTGCGGTAACAAATTTAGTTCAAACTATGAAAGAACTTAAGAATAATGGTTTTTGGTTAGTGGGGACTGCTTTAAATAATAGTGTTGATTATCGTAGTATTAATTATTCTGGTAAAATAGGACTTGTTATTGGTAATGAGGGTAGTGGAATGTCACGTCTCGTAGGAAAAGAATGTGATTTTATTGCTAAGATACCAATGTATGGAACTACTAATAGTTTAAATGCATCAGTTGCGGCAGGAATTATGATTTATGAGGTTATCCGAAATAGAAAGTAGGAATTAATGGATTATAAAGAATTAAATGATTATGAACTTGTATATCGCATTAGAGAAAATTCTGATGACGATGCTATGATGTTGCTAATGAAAAAATATGAACCTATTATTTGCAGTTATGCAAAAAAGTTTATTGAATTTGCTGGTGGTTGCGGAGCAGATATGGATGACTTGATTCAAGAAGGTAGGCTTGCTATTACAAAGGCTTTGAAAGCATATGATCAAAATAAGGCTTCTATTTTTTATACTTATGTTACAGTTTGTATTGAGAGAAGTTTTTATACTTATTGTCGAAACTTAACTTATAAAAAGAATTTTGCTCTTAATTATGCTATAAGTGATGAAAATGTTTATAATTATGTAGCAGATAATTTTGATTTATCGAGTTATGTTATTAATGCATTTAGTGAAAGAGAATTTTTGATATCTATAAGGAGCAATTTCAATTTAATTGATAGTAGTATTTTTGAACTCCGATATAATGGTTTTAGTTATAAGGAAATAAGTGAATTGTTAGATATATCGTTTAGTTTAGTAGATAGTCGTTTATGTAAAATAAGAAAGATTTTACAGCAAAATAGAGACAAATTTTATATTTAAATTTGTCTTTTTATTATGTTTGATATAAAATGATAATAGGGAGAGTGCGATCATGAAACGAGAAATTTATAGTGATTCAAGTATTGTTAATTTTGCTGATTATAAAAATCAAAGAAATACTAAAAAAATGCAACAACAAGATGCAATTTCTTTAAATTCATGGATTGGTTCTTTTCGTAATGAAGAAGAGATGCGAGAAATCTTTTTAAATATGGATCGTGCTATGAAATATCTTCATGAAAGAGGTTATTGTATTAGGACTTTTGATCCAAGACATATTATGATTTTAAATAATTCGACTAATCAAATTAAATTTGAGCCTATAAAGATGCCTAATGATGAAGGCGAAAAAAGAAAGATTATTAAGGAGGATATATATAATTCATCTTTTGTTCAAGTTGGACTTTATTCTAATTGTTTGCAATATTTAAATAAGACATTTTTAAAGAGTAATTTTGATGATTTTTCTCAGTTCGTTCCGGTTGGAGATGTTCCATATTATAGGGGAGTTATTGATAGAGGTGCATCGGTTTATTTTTGTGAATATGCGATGGAAAAAGTTAATAGAGATTTAGCGGCGATGGAGGCAGAACTTGCGGCTGAAGGAAAAACGAGTAATACACAAAGAAAAAAATATGATGATACTGGAATAAATGATCGAATAAATGATTCTATTTACAAAGAGATTAGTAAGGGGCGAAAAGAAGCTGCGTTTATAAGTTTTCTATTATTTCCAACAGCTATCTTGGTTTTAGGAATGATTTTGGCAGTTATAGCTTGGGCTATTAGTTTTATATAATGAAAAATGTTGACATTTCTAAGTGTTTATGCTATTTTATAGGTGAACACGTAGAAGTGTTTTTATTTTGATAAAATTAGGAATGGTGAAAATATGGCTGAAGTAAGAAAAAAAGAGAAAGTAGAAAAGTATAATATTGATGAAATAGCTGTAAAAACTAAAAATCAAGAAGAACCTAAAAAAATTGAAAAGAAAGAACAGAAGAAAAAAAGTCAAAAGAAAGTTAAAGAAGAAAAGAAAAGTTTATGGGTAAGATTTCGTATTTTCTGTCATGGCGTTAAGAGTGAATTTGGAAAAGTACACTGGCCTGGAAAGAAGGATATGATTCGTTATTCTATAGCGACAATCTTCTTTGTAATTTTTTGTGCATTATTCTTTTATCTAATTAATATTATTTTTGCACTAGTTCAAACATTATTTAAATAGAAGGAGTCTTATTTATGGAAAAGCAATGGTATGTAGTAAATACTTATTCTGGTCATGAGAATAAAGTAAAAGAAAAACTTGAAATGAGAGCTGAATCAATGGATATGCAAGACTTTATTTACAGAGTCGTAATTCCAGAGGAGAAAGTCGTAGAAGTTAAAGATGGCGTGTCTAAGGAAAAAACAAAGAAAATGTTTCCTGGATATATTTTGGTAGAGATGGTTATGTCAGATGAAGCGTGGTATGTAGTTCGTAATACTCCAGGTGTTACTGGTTTCATCGGATCAAGTGGTAAAGGAGCCAAACCAACACCTTTACAACCATATGAAGTTGATAAAATTCTTGGTAATATGGGAATTAGTAGAATTGATGTTGATACAGAACTTACAGAAGGTGCAAAAGTTAAAATTATTGATGGTCCATTTAATGGAATGTATGGTAAGGTTGACACTGTTGATTTACCAAACCAAAAAGTTATGCTTTTAGTTGACTTATTTGGACAAGAAACTTCTGTTGAAGTTGAATTGAGTCAAATCGAAAAAGCATAAGAAAGTACTTGCCAAAAGCAAAACTTTATGTTATTATTTTGGTGCTATATTTAGTTTAATATAGATTTAGTGGGAAGCATGGTTTGCATTGAAAAGCGGTAATCAAGCTATTTGGACCACTCGCGAAAACTAAAGATTTTATTAGGAGGTGTTTTTCGTGGCAAAGGAAGCAATTAAGAAAATTAAATTACAAATCCAAGCAGGAAAAGCTACACCAGCTCCACCAGTTGGAACTGTATTAGGACCTGCGGGAATTAATCTACAAGAATTCTGTACTAAGTACAATGATGCAACTAGAGATAAAATGGGAGACGTATTACCTGTTGAAATTTCAATTTATGAAGATAGAAGTTTCGATTTTGTAATTAAAACTCCACCAACAGCTTTCTTATTAAAGAAATATGCTAAAATTCAAAAAGGTTCTACTAAGGGATCTAAGGAAAGTGTTGCAACTATTTCAGAAGCTCAATTAAGAGAAATTGCTGAAACTAAGTTACAAGACTTAAATGCATATGATGTAGAGGCTGCTATGAAAATTGTAGCTGGTACAGCTAAAAACATGGGAATTGCTGTTGAAGGACAAGAGTAATTCAAAAAGTTAAGAGTAATTAATTTATAGATTATTCACATATAGGTTTAACCTATGTGGAAGGAATTTTGTTTAAATCCGCTTAAACCACATAAGGAGGAAAAAGAAAATGGGAAAAAGAAGTAAAAAATATACTGAAGCTCTTTCTAAAATAGAAAAAGGTAAAGTATATTCTAAAGAAGAAGCTATTAAGTTAGTTAAAGAAACTTCAATTAGTTCATTTGATGGTTCTGTTGAAGTAGCAATGAGATTAAATCTTGATACTAAAAAAGCTGATCAACAATTAAGAGGTGCTATTGTACTTCCAAAGGGAACAGGTAAGACTAAAAAGGTTTTAGTTATTGCAAAAGGAGAAAAAGCAAATCTAGCAAAAGAAGCAGGTGCTGACTATGTTGGTGATGTTGATATGTTAGAAAAAATTGAAAAAGAAAATTGGTTTGACTTTGATACAATGATTGCTACTCCAGATATGATGCCTTTGTTAGGTAAATTAGGTAAAGTTTTAGGACCAAAGGGTTTAATGCCAAATCCTAAGACTGGAACAGTTACTATGGATGTTGCTAAGGCAGTTGAAGAAGTAAAAGCAGGACGTGTTGAATATAGAACAGATAGTTTTGGAAATATTCATGGTGTGATTGGTAAAGTTTCTTTCTCAGAGGAAGATTTACTTGCTAACTTAAATGCCTTTGTTGCACAAATGTTGAGAATTAAGCCTGCAACAGTAAAGGGTGATTATGTTAAGAATATTTCAGTATCTTCTACTATGGGTCCTGGAATTAAAATTGAAAATGACTTTGACAAATAATATTTGTTGAGTTATAATAAAGACAATTTGTTGGTGCCATAGACAGTAGGTATACAAATAAATCCTACCGAGGACTTTAAAAAGTATTCAAGAAGTTCTTTGGCTGTTATGGTTAGAGAACTTTTTTATGGCATCCCTAAATAGATTAAGGAGGTGTATTATGGCAAGTGAAGCAATCTTAAAGCAAAAACAAGTTATAATTGATGAGATTAAAGAACGTGTTAATGCTGCAAAGACTATCGTTTTATTCGATTATCGTGGTATTACTGATAGTGAGGCTAAAGAATTACGTATTAAATTAAGAGAAAGTAATTCTGATTATAAAGTATATAAGAATACTTTAATGGCTCGTGCTTTCAATGAGTTAGGTATTGAACTTAATGAGGGATTGACTGGGCCAAGTGCATTTGCATTTGGTGAAGATCAAATTGCTCCAATTAAAACATTATCTGAATTCGCTAAAGAACACCCAGCATTAGTTTTAAAAGTAGGGATTGTTGATGGTGAGAAAGCCGATGCAGCTAAATTGGCTGAATATGCTACTATTCCATCTAGAGATGGTCTACTTACTATGCTTGCTGGTGGTATGATTGGTATCGCAAGAGACCTTTCAATTTGCTTAGACTTATATAGTCAACAAAAAGAAGAAAATTAATAAAAATTGTAGGAGGAAAAGAAAATGGCTAAATTAACAAGAGATGAATTTATCAGTAGTTTAAAAGAAATGACATTATTAGAAATCAAAGAATTAGTAGATGCAATGAAAGAAGAATTTGGTGTTGATCCAAGTGCTGTAGCAGTAGCTGCACCAGCTGCTGGAGCTGCTGCTGATGCTGCTCCAAGCACAGTTACAGTATCAATCGCTGATGCTGGAGCTGCTAAAGTTGCAGTTATTAAAGTAGTTAAAGAAATTACTGGTTTAGGTTTAAAAGAATCTAAAGATATCGTTGATAATAATGGTGTTGTTAAAGAAAATATTGCAGTTGCAGAAGCTGATGAAATTAAAGCTAAGCTTGAAGAAGCTGGAGCTACTGTTGAAGTTAAATAATCAAAATAGTTTTAGTTAATAAAATATCCACAATCTTGTGGATATTTTTGTTTTTATAACAATTAGTAAAAATATGTAAAAAAGTCAAAAAAAGTTTGACTTTTCTTTTCTTTTAGTGTATTATATGTTTCGAAAGGAAGAAAACTAAGGATTTTTATGCAGTTTTCTTCTTCTTTTTTTTTCAAATAAAAAGGAGATTAAAATGGGTCAGTATTTTACTAATGAGAACTTACCTAGTAATGTTCGGAAAACTGAGTGTGTAGTATCTGGTAGAAAGTTTGTCTTCCTGACAGATAATGGAGTTTTTTCAAAAGACGGTTTGGATTTTGGCAGTAGACTTCTTCTTGAGACAATCCCGCTTGAAGAAGTTGGAGGCAAAATTCTTGATATGGGTTGCGGTTATGGAGTATTTGGTATAGTTATTAGTAAACTTACACAAGCACATGTTGATATGGTTGATGTTAATTTGCGTGCTCTTCATTTAGCACAAAGAAACATTAAGGAGAATCATGTTAAAGATATTAATGTGTTTGAAAGTAATGTTTATGAGAAAATTTCAGGGAAATACTCTAGTATTATTACTAATCCTCCGATAAGGGCTGGTAAAAAAGTAGTCTATGATATAGTGATGAATGCAAAAGATTACTTAGAAGAGAATGGGAAGCTTTTCTTAGTTATTCGAAAGGAACAAGGTGCTAAATCGCTAATTGTCGACTTACAAAAAATTTATAATGTAAAAGTATTAGAAAAGAAAAAAGGTTTTTTCATTTTAGAATGCAGTATTTGCAATTGACTAATTAGTATACTTGTGTTATTAATAGAAGTTGCAACGTATTTTAAATGAAGTATGTTTTTTCAAAAAAATCATTAAGTGTGGGGTGAATATTAGTGGCATTTAAAATTACAAAAAGTGGAGATCACAGAGAAAGACGTAATTTCTCTAAAATTAGAAATGCTTATGAGTTGAAAGACTTATTAGAAATTCAAAAAAAATCATACCAATGGTTTATTGAAACAGGTATCAAAGAAGTATTCCAAGACTTATTTCCAGTAGAAAATTTCTCTGGAACTTTATCGCTTGAATTTGGAGATTACCATTTTGATGAGCCAAGATACTCAATTAAAGAGAGCAAAGATCGTGAAACAACATATTCTGCACCTTTACGAGTAGAAGTTCGTTTATTTAATCGTGAAACTGGCGAGGTAAAAGAACAAGAAATCTTTATGGGTGATATGCCAATTATGACAGATAGTGGTACGTTTGTTATTAATGGTGCTGAACGTGTTATAGTTTCACAATTAGTTCGTTCTCCAAGCGTTTATTTTAATCGTGAAATTGATAAGAATGGACGTGAGTTAATTACTTCCCAAATTATACCAACACGTGGTACTTGGTTAGAGTTTGAAACTGATGCAAGAGATGTATTATATGTTCGAATTGATCGTACAAGAAAAGTTACTTTGACAACTTTATTACGAGCATTTGGTTTATCTTCAGATGATGAAATCTTAGCTATGTTCGGAGAAGATGATTATTTAAAAAATACTATTGCTAAGGACTCTACTAAGAATACAGATGAAGCTTTGATTGAAATTTATGAGAAACTAAGACCAGGAGAACCAGCAACATTAGATTCTTCTAAAAACCAAATCATTACTAGATTCTTTGATGAATTTAGATATGATTTAGCTCGAGTTGGTCGTTATAAGTTTAATCGTAAATTAAATGTAGCAGATCGTTTATTAGATCAAACTTTAGCAGAAGATATTACTGATGGCGATACAGTAGTATTCGAAAAAGGTACTAAGATTACTAAGGCAAATTTAGAAGAATTAAAGAAAGCTTTAGCAAATGGGTTTGGTTTAACAGAGGTTACTGTTAATGAAGAACTAGATGATTATAACAAAGTTCAAATTGTTAAGATTTATGATCCAAATGATAAGAAAAAGAAAATTGCTGTTATTGGTAATGATCAAAGTATAGATGTTAAGAGATTGACTATTTCTGACGTTTATGCTTCAGTATCTTATTATCTAAATCTTTTACAAGGTGTTGGAAATTTTGATGAAATTGACCATTTAGGAAATAGACGTATTCGTCAAGTTGGTGAATTACTACAAAATCAATTTAGAATTGGTGTTTCACGTATGGAAAGGGTTATTCGTGAAAGAATGACTACTCAGGAAATGGAAGAGGTTACACCAAAGACATTAATTAATATTCGCCCAGTAACGGCGGCAATGAAAGAGTTTTTTGGTAGTTCACAACTTTCTCAATTTATGGATCAAACCAATCCAATTGCAGAACTTACAAATAAACGTCGTTTATCTGCGTTAGGTCCAGGAGGGCTTTCTCGTGATCGTGCGGGAGTAGAAGTACGTGACGTTAACTCATCACATTATGGTCGTATTTGTCCAATTGAGTCTCCAGAAGGACCAAATATCGGACTTATTACTTCACTTGCAAGTTATGCAAAAATTGATGAATATGGATTTATTATGACTCCTTATCGAAAAGTTGTTGACAAAAAGATTACGGATGAGGTTGTCTATTTAACAGCTGATGAAGAATTAGATTATATTATTTCTCAATCAACAGTTGAAACAAGTGAAGAAAATGTTATTATTGAAGAACAAGTAAATGCTCGTTTCCGTGGGGAAAATATTTTAGCTAAACCAGAACAAGTTGATTATATTGATGTTAGTCCGCAACAAGTAGTTTCTGTGACTACAAGTTGTATTCCATTCCTAGAGCATGATGATGCAACTCGTGCATTGATGGGAGCAAACATGCAACGTCAAGCAATGCCTTTAATAAAGACAGAAGCTCCATATGTTGGAACTGGTGTTGAGTTTATAGCTGCAAAAGATTCAGGTGTTGAAATTGTTGCTAAGGCTGATGGTATTGTTGAATATGTTGATGCTAAGAAAATAGTAGTAAAAACTAAAGAAGGAAAAGATACTTACAAATTAGCTAATTTTGAGTTGGCAAACTCAAGTATTTGTTTACATCAACGACCTATTGTCCATGTTGGTGATAAGGTTGTTGCTGGTAAAACAATTCTTGCCGATGGTAATTCTACTGATAAAGGTGAATTAGCCTTAGGTAAGAATATGACAGTTGCATTTATGACATTTAATGGTTATAACTATGAAGATGCAATTATTTTGAATGAGAATTTAGTAAAAGATGATAAATATACGTCTTTACATCTAGAAGATTATGAGATGCAATGCCGTGAAACTAAGTTAGGTCCTGAAGAAATTACGAGAGATATTCCTAATGTTAGTGAAGAAGCCCGTCGTAATTTAGATGAAAATGGTATTGTTACAATTGGTACTGAGGTACATGAGGGTGATATTTTAGTTGGTAAAGTTACTCCTAAGGGAATGGCTGAACTTACTTCAGAAGAAAAATTGTTACATGCAATTTTTGGAGAAAAGACTAGAGAAGTTCGTGATACATCACTTCGTGTTCCACATGGTGGTGATGGTATTGTTCATGATATTAAGATTTATTCTCGTAAAGATAATGACGAATTACCAGCTGGAGTTAGCAAAGTAATTCGAGTTTATATAATTCAAAAACGTAAGATCCAAGTTGGAGATAAGATGTCTGGACGTCATGGTAATAAAGGTGTTATTTCTTTAGTACTTCCACAAGAAGATATGCCTTATTTACCAGATGGTACGCCTGTTGATATTATGTTAAATCCTCAAGGTGTTCCATCTCGTATGAACTTTGGACAAATTCTAGAAATTCATATGGGTATGGCTTGTAAAAAGTTGGGTGTTCATATTGCTACTCCAGTATTTGACGGTGCACAAATTAGTGACATTCAAGATATGATGAAAGAAGCCGGTATGGATGAAGATGGAAAGACAATTTTATATGATGGTCGAACTGGTGAGCCTTTTGATCATCGTATAGCAGTTGGAGTAATGTATATGATTAAATTACATCACATGGTTGATGATAAGTTACATGCTCGTTCAACAGGACCATATTCATTAGTTACACAACAACCACTTGGTGGTAAAGCACAATTTGGTGGACAAAGATTTGGTGAAATGGAAGTTTGGGCATTGTATGCATATGGTGCAGCACATACATTACAAGAAATTTTAACTGTTAAGTCAGACGATGTAGTTGGTCGTGTAAAAGTATATGAGTCAATTATTAAAGGTCAAGAAATAAATAGAGCTGGTGTTCCAGAATCATTTAGAGTATTGATGAAAGAATTCCAAGCTTTGGGTCTAGATATTTCAATTATTAATGATGAAGGAGAAACCTTACAATTAAAAGAAATAGAAGAGGCTGAAGATAAAGAGGATATGAATACTTCTATTGAGGAAGTAGAAAGTCCGGCAGTTGAAATTACAAATTTAGAAAACGACGAAGAAACAGATGAAGATGTTGAAGATGAAGAATTCGATGATGAATTTGAAGATGATGATTTTGAAGAAAACGAAGAAGTAGATGAGGAAGGAGCTGATCTTTAATGATAGAAGTTAATAAATTTGAAGCATTAAAAATTGGAATTGCTTCTCCTGAAAAAATTCGTGAGTGGTCTTATGGTGAAGTAAAAAAACCAGAGACTATTAATTATCGTACACTTCGTCCAGAACGTGATGGACTATTCTGTGAAAAGATTTTTGGACCTACTAAAGATTTCGAATGTGCTTGTGGTAAATATAAGCGTGTTCGTTATAAAAATATTGTATGTGATAGATGTGGAGTAGAAGTTACTCGTGCTAAAGTGCGTCGTGAACGTATGGGACATATTGAGTTAGCTACTCCAGTATCTCATATTTGGTTCTTTAAAGGTGTTCCATCTCGAATGGGATTAGTTCTTGATATGAGTCCAAGAGATCTAGAAGAAGTTTTATACTTTGTTAGCTATGTAGTAATTGATAAAGGAAATGCACCTTTAGAAAATAAACAGACTTTGTCAGAAAAAGAATACCGTGCCTACTATGAAAAATATGGAACAGGTTTTAGAGTTGGAATGGGTGCGGAGGCAATTAAGGAACTTTTAAGTAAGGTTGATTTGGCTAAAGAGATAGAAGAGATTTCAAAAGAATTGGAGACTGCTCAAGGTCAAAAAAGAACACGCTTGCTAAAGAGACTTGATGTTTTAGATGCCTTCTATCAATCAGGAAATAAGCCTGAATGGATGATTATGGATTGCATTCCTGTTATTCCACCAGAATTAAGACCGATGATTCAATTAGATGGTGGTAGATTTGCTACTTCTGATTTGAATGATTTGTATAGACGAGTTATTAATCGTAATAATCGTTTAAAGAAGTTAATTGATTTGGGTGCACCTGGAATTATTATTCAAAATGAAAAGCGTATGTTACAAGAAGCTGTTGATGCATTGTTTGATAATGGTCGTCGTGGTAGATCTGTAACTGGAGCTGGAAATAGACCACTTAAGTCTTTATCTAGTATGTTAAAAGGTAAGCAGGGACGTTTCCGTCAAAATTTATTAGGTAAACGTGTTGATTATTCAGGACGTTCAGTTATTGTAGTTGGACCATCTTTAAAGATGTATCAATGCGGTATTCCAAAAGAAATGGCTTTGGAATTATTTAAGCCACATGTTATTAATGGTTTAGTAAGTAAAGATATAGCTCATAATATTAAAGCTGCTAAGAGACTTATTGATAATCAAGATCCTGTTGTTTGGGATATAGTTGAAGAAGTAATTAAAGAACATCCAGTTATGTTAAACCGTGCTCCAACTTTACATAGACTTGGTATTCAAGCTTTTGAACCGATCTTAGTTGGTGGAAAAGCAATTCGTCTTCATCCGTTAGTTTGTCCAGCGTTTAATGCTGACTTTGATGGAGATCAGATGGCTGTGCATGTACCGTTATCAGAAGAGGCTCAAGCAGAGGCAAGAATGTTAATGTTAGGTTCAAATAACATTTTACATCCAAAATCTGGAGATCCAATTGTTACTCCTTCACAAGATATGGTTTTAGGTAATTATTATATTACTATGGAAAAAGCTGGTTTAGAAGGAGAAGGACGTGTGTTTAGAAACTCTAATGAAGCGTTAATGGCTTATGAAAGACGTGAGATTACTTTACATACACGTATTGCTATTCCAGTGGATTCTTTTAAATATAAATTGTTTACAGAGAATCAAAAAGGAAAATATTTGGTTACAACTGTTGGTAAAATTAAATTTAATGAGATTTTACCAGATTCGTTTGCATATATTAATGAACCAACTGATGATAATATTTCAAACATTACACCAAATAAGTATTTCTTAGAAAAAGGTACTAATATTCCTGAGGCAATAGCTGAAATGCCATTAGTTAAACCATTTGCTAAAGGCACTTTAGAAAAAGTTATTGCACAGGTATTTAAACGTTATAAAACAACTGAGACTTCTACAATGCTTGATAAGATGAAAGACTTAGGTTTCTATTATTCAACTATTGCGGGTATTACAGTTAGTATGGGTGATGTTAAATTAAGTCAAAATAAACCTCAAATTGTTGATGAAGCACAAAAGATGGTTGACAAGATCAATAAACAGTATAAACGTGGTTTAATTACAGAAGATGAACGTTATAATAAAGTAATTGAGACATGGAATAATGCAAAAGATGAAGTACAAGCTGAGTTACAAGAAATTGCAAATAGTGATTTAGATAATCCAATCTTTATGATGATGCATTCTAAAGCGCGTGGTAATATTTCTAACTTTACTCAAGTTGCTGGTATGCGTGGTATTATGGCTAAACCAGATGGTTCATCAGTTGAAATTCCGGTTTTATCAAACTTTATTGAAGGCCTTTCAGTTTCTGAATTCTTCTTATCTACGCATGGTGCTCGTAAGGGTTCTGCTGATACAGCACTTAAGACAGCAGATTCAGGATACTTGACTCGTCGTTTGGTTGATGTTTCTCAGGATATGATTGTAAGAGAAGAAGACTGTGGAACCGATCAAGGTGTTGTTGTTCGAGCTTTTGTTAATGAAAAGACAGGAACAGTAATTGAAAGCTTGCGTGATCGTATTGTTGGTCGTTATGCTAATAAGAAGATTGTTCATCCTGAAACAAAAGAAATGATTGTTGATAAGTTACAAATGATTACAGAATCATTAGCAGATAAGATTATTGCTGCCGGAATTGAAGAAGTTGAAATACGTACAATCTTGACATGTAATACCGTTGGTGGAGTATGTCAAAAATGTTATGGTCGTAACTTAGCAACTGGAAATTTAGTTGAAATTGGTGAGGCTGTTGGAGTTATGGCAGCACAATCTATAGGTGAACCTGGTACACAACTTACTATGCGTACATTCCATACTGGTGGAGTTGCTGGTGTTGAAGATATTACTCAAGGTCTTCCTCGTGTTCAAGAGTTATTTGAAGCACGTAATCCAAAAGGTAAAGCAACGATTGCTGAAATTGATGGAACGGTTACTAAAATTAAAGAAGATCATGGTAAGTATAAAATTAGTATTACAAATAAGTTAGAAACAAAAGAACATGTTACTAACTATGGTTCAAAACTTTGCGTTGATAAAGGAACCGAAGTTCATTGTGGAGATAGACTTACAGAAGGTGCTATTAGCCCTAAAGAATTATTGGCTGTTACAGATCCAATTACAACGCAAGAGTATGTATTAAAAGAAGTACAACATACATATCGTTCTCAAGGTGTTGATATTTCAGATAAACATATCGAAATTATTGCACGTAGAATGATTAGTAAGATTAGAATTGTTGAAGGTGGAGATACACGTTTCTTACCAGGAGCACTTGTTAACTTCCGTGAATTTACAGAAGGTAATAAAGAAGCTGTAATTATGGGTAAAAAGCCAGCACTTGGAAAACCAATCTTATTAGGTATTACAAAAGCTGCGCTAGAAACAGATTCATTCTTATCAGCTGCGTCATTCCAAGAAACAACACGTATTTTAACTGATGCTGCTATTAAGGGTAAAGTTGATCCATTGTTTGGGTTGAAGGAAAATGTCCTTATTGGTAAACTTATTCCTGCTGGTACAGGTAGTAAAGCATATCGTGATGTTGATTATGAATTGCAAACTGAGTTTATGGATGAAGAGCCACTAGAAAAATTAGAAGATCAATTTATGGAGTAGAGAAATCTACTCTTTTTTTGTTTTTATAATACATTTTTTGTTATTTAAAGTGGCTAAAAAATCTAAAAACATTTAGATCAATGAATCTACTTTTTTTTTAAAATATTTTAATACTTTTGTTGACTTTAACATACTTTAGTGATATATTATAACTGCTGATTAAATAGCTTTGCTTGTGCAAAGTTTTATTTAAAGGGTAAAATGATACACCTGGATATGTGTAAAGAAAGGAGATATATTTTATGCCTACAATTAACCAATTAGTTCGCAAAAGTCGTAAAGACAAAGTGAGAAAGAGTAAGGCACCAGTGTTAGGTGTTGGTTTGAATACTATTAAGAAAAAAACTACTGATACAAATGCTCCTCAAAAACGTGGAGTTTGTACTCGTGTTGGTACTAAAACACCTAAGAAGCCAAACTCAGCTTTGCGTAAGTACGCTCGTGTACGTTTATCAAATGGTAAGGAAGTTGATACTTACATCCCAGGAATTGGACATAACTTACAAGAACACAGTGTTGTATTAATTCGTGGTGGACGTGTTAAGGACTTAATCGGAGTTCGTTATCACATCATTCGTGGTACACTAGATACTGCTGGAGTTAAAGATCGTAAGCAAGGACGTAGTAAATACGGTGCTAAAAGACCTAAAAATTAATTTTGATAGAAATATAGTGAAGGGAGGAATAAAAAATGCGTAAGAGACGTGCAGTTAAGAGAGATGTTCTTGCTGATCCGATATATAAGTCAAAAATAGTTGCAAAACTAATTAATACTATTATGTTAGATGGTAAAAAGGGAACAGCTCAAACAATAGTTTATGAAGCATTTGAACAAGTAAAAACTAAGACTGGTAGAGAACCGCTTGAAGTATTTACTGAAGCAATGGAAAATATTAGACCACAACTTGAAGTTAAAAGTCGTCGTGTAGGTGGATCTAACTACCAAGTTCCAGTTGAAGTTACACCAGCTAGAAGTCAGGCTTTGGCTTTAAGATGGCTAACAAAATATTCACGTGAACGTGGTGGAAAAGGTATGGCTGATAATTTAGCTAATGAAATCGTTGATGCATCAAATGGTACTGGTGCAGCAGTTAAGAAACGTGAAGATACTCATAGAATGGCTGAGGCTAATAAAGCTTTTGCACATTATAGATGGTAGGAAGGGAGCAATAACATGGCAAGAGATACGTCTTTAGATAAGACAAGAAACTTTGGTATCATGGCTCATATTGATGCAGGTAAAACTACTTGTAGTGAGAGAATTTTATTCCATACAGGAGTAAACCATAAAATTGGTGAAACTCATGAGGGTGCCGCTACTATGGACTGGATGGAACAGGAAAAAGAGCGTGGTATTACAATTACTTCCGCAGCAACAACTGCATATTGGAAGGGACATCGTTTAAATATTATTGATACTCCTGGTCACGTAGACTTCACAATTGAAGTTTCTCGTTCACTTCGTGTATTAGATGGAGCAGTTGCTTTAATTGATGCACAAGCTGGAGTAGAACCTCAAACTGAAACAGTTTGGAGACAAGCATCTGAATTTAAAGTTCCAAGAATTATTTTTGCTAATAAGATGGATAAAATGGGTGCTAATTTTGAATATAGTTTAAAAACTATTAAAGATCGTTTAGGAGTTAATGCTAAACCAATCGAATGGCCAATTGGTGCTGAATCAGAATTCAATGGAGTTATAGATTTAGTTACTATGAAAGCTTATAAATATGACGGACAACAAGCAGAAAATCCAGAAGAAATCGAAATTCCAGCTGATTTAAAAGATATAGCAGAAGAAAGAAGAGCTGAGTTAATTGATGCTGTTGCTGAATATGATGAAGAAATGATGATGACTTATCTTGATGGTGGAGAAGTAACTGTTGAGATGATTAAGAAGGCAATTCGTTCTGGATGCTTAGCTGCTGAATTCTTCCCTGTTATGTGTGGAACAGCGCTAGGTAATAAAGGAATTAAGTTACTACTTGATGCGGTAATTGACTATTTACCGTGTCCTTTAGACATTGAAGATGTTAAGGGTACAGATTTGGATGGTAAAGAAGCAAGTCGTAAACCAAGTGATAGTGAACCATTCTCTGCTTTAGCTTTTAAAGTTATGACAGATCCATTTGTTGGACGTTTAACTTTCTTTAGAGTTTATTCTGGTCATTTATCAAGTGGTAGTTACGTTTTAAATTCTACAAAAGATACAAAAGAAAGAGTTGGACGTATTTTACAAATGCATGCTAATAATCGTAAGGAAATTACAGATGTATATACAGGAGATATTGCTGCTGCTGTTGGATTAAAGAATACAACTACTGGTGATACTTTATGTGATGAAAAGAAGGCAATTATTCTTGAGAGTTTAGTCGTTCCAGAACCAGTTATTCAATTGGCTGTTGAACCAAAATCAAAAGCAGATCAAGAAAAAATGTCAGTAGCTCTTCAAAAATTAGCTGAAGAAGATCCTACGTTCAAGGTTCATACCGATGCTGAAACTGGTCAAACAGTTATTGCTGGTATGGGTGAATTACATTTGGATGTATTAGTAGATCGTATGAAGCGTGAATTTAGCGTTGAAGCTAATGTCGGAGCTCCACAAGTTGCTTATCGTGAAACAATTAAAGCAGCTGCTGATTGTGAAGGTAAGTATATTAAACAATCTGGTGGACGTGGACAATATGGTCATGTATGGGTTAAATTTGAACCAAATCCAGATAAAGGATATGAATTTGTTGACCAAATCGTTGGTGGAGTTGTTCCTCGTGAATATATTCCAGTAGTAGATAAGGGATTACAAGAAGCTTTACAATCAGGTGTACTTGCAGGATATCCTATGATAGATGTTAAAGCTACATTATTTGATGGTTCTTATCATGATGTAGACTCTAACGAAATGGCTTTCAAGATTGCAGCTAGTTTTGCATTAAAGGAAGCTAAGAATAAATGTAAACCAGTTTTACTTGAACCAATTATGAAAGTTGATGTTACTACACCAGAAGAATATTTTGGTAATGTAATGGGTGATTTAACTTCTCGTCGTGGTAAACCACTTGGACAAGAAGCACAAGGTAACGCTATTAAACTTAGCGCTATGGTTCCACTTTCAGAAATGTTTGGTTATGCTACTAATTTACGTTCTAATACGCAAGGTAGAGCAACATTCGTAATGTTCCCAGATCATTATGAAGAGGTACCAAAGAATATTGCTGATGAAATAATTAAAAAGAGTGGAAATTAATTAATAAATTAGTATCAAAATAGTTGAAAAAGTTTCAATTATTAGATAAAATAAATGTTGTAAATTAATAAGGAGGAAAATTAATATGGCAAAAGAAAAATTTGATCGTTCAAAACCACACGTTAACGTTGGTACAATTGGACACGTAGATCATGGTAAAACTACTACTACTGCTGCTATCACTAAAGTATTAGCTGGTAAGAATGGTAATGAAGCTGTTGACTTCGCTAATATCGATAAAGCACCAGAAGAAAGAGAACGTGGTATCACTATCAATACTGCTCACGTTGAGTACAGTACTGATGCTCGTCACTACGCTCACGTTGACTGCCCAGGACATGCTGATTATGTTAAAAACATGATTACTGGTGCTGCTCAAATGGATGGAGCTATCTTAGTTATTGCTGCTCCAGATGGTCCAATGGCACAAACTCGTGAACATATCTTACTTGCTCGTCAAGTTGGAGTACCTAAAATGGTTGTATTCTTAAATAAATGTGATATGGTTGACGATGAAGAATTATTAGATTTAGTAGAAATGGAAGTTCGTGACTTATTAAACGAATACGGTTTTGATGGAGACAATACACCAATTATTCGTGGTTCTGCTCTTAAGGCTCTTGAAGGAGATCCAAAGTGGACAGCTTCTATTGAAGAATTAATGAAGGCTGTTGATGAATGGATTCCAACTCCAGAAAGAGATAATGACAAACCATTCTTAATGAGTATCGAAGATGTATTCACAATCACTGGTCGTGGTACAGTTGTTACTGGACGTGTTGAACGTGGACAATTAAAACTTAACGATGAAGTTGAAATCGTTGGTATTAAGGATACTAAGAAGACAGTTGTTACTGGAATTGAAATGTTCCGTAAACAATTAGATTATGCTGAAGCAGGAGATAATGCCGGAGTATTATTACGTGGTATTTCTCGTGAAGAAGTTGAAAGAGGACAAGTTCTTGCTAAACCAGGAACAGTTACACCTCATAGAAAATTCAAAGCTACAGTATACGTTCTAAGTAAAGAAGAAGGTGGACGTCATACTCCATTCTTCAACAACTATCGTCCTCAATTCTATTTCAGAACTACAGACGTAACTGGTGTAATTAATCTACCAGCTGGAACTGAAATGGTAATGCCAGGAGATAACGTTGATATTGAAGTTGAATTAATTCATTCAATCGCACTTGAACAAGGTACTAAATTCTCTATTCGTGAGGGTGGACGTACAGTTGGTGCTGGTAACGTTACAGAAATCGTTGAATAATAATGGTTTTAAAACTAAGGATTTTTCCTTAGTTTTTTTGTTTCTTTTATAATGATTATGATATAATTAAGTAGGAGGTAAGAATATGAACACAAAAGAAGTTGAACAAATGTGTCCAGTTGCTAAGGGCGTTAATCATGGTCCAGCACCCATTCCAGAAGAAGGAAAATGGGTTCAGGCAAAGGAAATCAAAGATATTTCAGGATTTACGCATGGTATTGGATGGTGTGCTCCACAACAAGGTGCATGTAAGTTAACATTAAATATAAAAGAAGGAATAATTCAAGAAGCATTAATTGAAACTCTTGGTTGTAGTGGTATGACCCACTCTGCTGCTATGGCTGGTGAAATATTGGTAGGTAAAACTATACTTGAGGCATTAAATACTGATTTAGTATGTGATGCAATTAATACAGCAATGAGAGAATTGTTTTTACAAATTGTTTATGGTAGAAGTCAATCTGCTTTTTCTGAAGGCGGTTTAGCTATTGGAGCAGGTCTTGAAGATTTAGGTAAAGGTCATAGATCACAAGTTGGAACTATTTATTCAACGCGTGAAAAAGGGCCAAGATATTTAGAATTAGCAGAAGGTTATATTGTTGAAATTGGTCTTGATAAAAACAATGAAATTATTGGTTATAAATATGTAAATTTAGGAAAAATGATGGATAATATAAAAGCAAAGATGGATCCAATAGAGGCTATTGAAAAAGCAAGTGGTACGTATGGTCGTTTTAATGAGGCTGTAAAAGTTATTGATCCAAGAGAGGAGTAAATTATGGCATTATTTGAAAGTTATGAAAGAAGAATTGGACAAATTCAACCTGTTTTAGATAAATATGGTATTAAAGATTTTGCTGATGCTAGAAAGTTATGTCAGGATAAAGGCTTTGATCCTTATGAGATAGTTAAGTCTATTCAACCTATTTGTTTTGAAAATGCGGCATGGGCTTATACTTTGGGAGCAGCAATTGCTTTAAAAAAAGGAGAAACAAAGGCAGTGGATGCTGCTAAATCTTTAGGAGAAGCTTTACAGGCATTTTGTATTCCTGGTTCTGTTGCTGATGTTCGTAAAGTTGGTTTGGGACATGGCAATCTTGCTAGTATGCTTTTGAGTGAAGAAACTAAATGTTTTGCCTTCCTTGCCGGTCATGAATCTTTTGCAGCTGCGGAGGGAGCGATTGGTATTGCTAAATCAGCTAATAAGGTTCGTAAAACGCCTTTGAAGGTAATTTTGAATGGATTAGGTAAGGATGCAGCTCAAGTAATTTCACGTATTAACGGATTTACTTATGTACAGACTGAATTTGATTTCTTTAAAAACGAGGTAAAGGTAGTTAAGGAAATTAGTTATTCTGATGGTGAGCGTAGTAAAGTTCGTTGTTATGGGGCTAATGATGTTCGAGAAGGGGTTGCAATTATGCAACTTGAAAATGTAGATGTTTCTATTACTGGTAATTCTACAAATCCAACTCGTTTTCAACATCCAGTTGCGGGAACTTATAAAAAAGAATGTTGGGAAAAAGGTAAAAAATATTTTTCTGTAGCTTCTGGCGGTGGAACGGGACGTACCTTGCATCCTGATAATATGGCTGCTGGTCCTGCTTCATATGGTATGACGGATACGATGGGAAGAATGCACTCTGATGCGCAGTTTGCTGGTAGTTCTTCTGTGCCTGCACATGTTGAGATGATGGGCTTAATTGGTATGGGTAATAATCCTATGGTTGGAGCTAGTGTTGCCGTAGCAGTAGCTATAGAAGAGGCATCTAAATAATATTTTATTATAAAACATTATTTAGTTTGAAGTTACAATAAAGAAAAGTAGACAGCGTTTTTACTGTCTACTTTTTATTATGTTTGACCATTAAGGTCAAACAAAAAACTACCGGCTATGCCGGTA
>X371_Linnaeus_Two_toed_Sloth__coassemble_844_pt1 | contig 38875 bp, 35 predicted proteins | sample X371_Linnaeus_Two_toed_Sloth__metabat2_low_PE_006 | metagenome-assembled genome bin X371_Linnaeus_Two_toed_Sloth
TTTCCGTTGTTGGTCCTGGTAAACCGATTGTTCTAGTTGGTCCAGGTAATCTTGGGGATACTGTTTCAGTTACATCTTCTCTATTTGTTTCTGTATCTCCTGTTGTATTTTCTTCAGCCGTAGCTGTAGTTTCCGTTGTTGGTCCTGGTAAACCGATTGTTCTAGTTGGTCCAGGTAATCTTGGATTTGGTGATGTATTTCTTCGTTGATAAACTCTGGCTCTTTCACTTTCTGATTCAACTTCTCTCACTGCGACCCCTTGCTCATCACCTGGCTGAGTATATGCAACTGGTTCTGAACCGACTCTATTTTCATCAGTATTCTGAGAAAGAGTTCGCATAATATCTCTTACTTTGCTACTACCACCATGACCATTTAAGAAAGCGGTATAAGCATTCTTTGCTTCTGATTCATTTCCACCAAAAAATCTCAAAAATTCTCTTGGTGTTCTAATGGTACCATTGGCAAGAAGGCCATTTATATATGCAACTTTCTCTCTAGTAACTCTAGGCGTTAGATTAACTGCTTCATTCAATCTAGCCTGTCTTTCAGACTCACTAGCATTTATGCTTTCCTCGACAGTCTCTTCAACTGGTTCAACTGGTGTTCTTGAAGTTTCTGTTTCTACTACTGTTTCTTCTGTCCTGTTGGCAGACGCTGGGGATTGGCTGTCCATTTCAGTCTCACTAGTTTCTACATTCGTCTCTTCTACTTCTTGTTGGCTGGTTGGCTCGCTGTATGTAACAGGCGCCGTTTCTGCTATTCTTTTCCCTACTGCGGCAATTCGTTCATCTATGTTGGCTATTTCAGATTTTATTCCAACAAATTCTTCTGTTGGAGCATTTCCTTGTTGTTCTCCTAGGTCGGTTAAACGATTATATGTTGCGAATCTTAATTCTTGAAGCGTATCGTACTCACTCAATGCCCGTTGGTGCATAGTTGCTCTTTCATCAGTATTCTGAGAAAGGGTTCGTATAATATCTCTTACTCTACTACTACCACCATGACCATTTAAGAAAGCGGTATAAGCATTCTTTGCTTCTGATTCATTTCCACCAAAAAATCTCAAAAATTCTCTTGGTGTTCTAATGGTACCATTGGCAAGAAGGCCATTTATATATTCTACCTTCTCTTTAGTAACTCTAGGAGTTAGATTAACTAATTCATCTAATCTATCCTGTCTTTCATTTTCGTTCATTTATTTCCACCTCTTCACTGCTTAACACTGTTTATCAATTTCTTCAAGAACTTCTCTAACCATCGCAAGTTCTTCTTCACTAGTTATATCTTCAAGTGAACCATGTCCTAGAATAGGATCGAAGGCTGATACATATATGTTTTTTCGACCATTGGCGGCGATACTTTGATCTGTATATCCAATATATGCTTTACCTGTATCTTCACTATCAAATGTAAACAAGACATCGCATTCTACGTCTTGACCATTTTTGTTTATTACAATCTTTTCTTGTTCCATAATTGTCGCTCCACTCCTTAATATTCCATATAGTAAAATATTATCATCTAAAGAAAAAAAAGTCAAATAAATTGACTCTTCTAACTGTTGATTTTTAAGGTTATTTTGTCGCCTTTCTTAGGGGTGCTTGTAGCCTTTATTATCATATGATATTCATCTTCTGTTTTCTTATCTTTTGGTAAACTATTGCCTTCTATTTCATAGTCATCTTTGGCAATTAGATTTTTAGTTGATTCACCCTTGTATAATTCGATTGAAGCATTGCTTGATGGAGTAATAACAATTTCATAATCTAATTCTTTTTCATTAACTTCCCTTTTCTTATAGTTAGAAACTTTAAAAATATACTCTTTTGTTTCACCCTTTTTCATATCGGCTAAATCAACACTTATTTCATTTTGAGTTCCTTTTTCTAATATAGGGATTGTAATATTTGCTTTAGTTGTTGAAGTGAAATTTTTCATGCATAAAGCAACTATTGCTAGGATGATTACTAGAACTATTAATACTCCCATTGTACATAATAATGCTTTGTCTTGTTTATCAAGTTTTTTTAAATTAAAGTTTTTTCTCTTACTATTCTTTTTCATATTTATTTCCCTTCCTACTATTATTATGTCTTTAGTTTATCACTTATTTATTGATGATGCAAGAATTGTCATTTGATATGGAATTGTTACTTGTCCAATATTTCCGGTTGCTTGATATGATACTACTAATTTTATTTGTAATTCTTCATCTGGTTCAATTATTTTATTACTTAAATCATTATGAGTTAAAGCAATCGGATGGATTAAGGCCTTTTCTTCTTCATCACCGATGTAATTAGGATAGGTTATAACATCTTCTATTTTAGCCGTTAGCGTTCCTGTATTTTTTACAGTAATTGTGTATGCTAATTCATCTCGAGGTGTATACAATGTGAAATTAAAATCTAATGTTTTGTTAGAATTTAATAATTTTTTTTCTCCACTTGGTGGGATCATGCCACCTTTGATAGGAGTCTCAGCGGTTACCTTGGTGAAGGTAACCTCAAGTGTTGGTTTCTCTTTGGTTTTGTTTTCTAAAACTACTGAAAGGTATGCAAAACCAACACCCATACATATAATGGTAATACATAACATTATAATAATTAAATTTCTAATATTGACGGTTTTTTTCATTTAACATTGTCCTTTCTTATAAGTATCAATTGAGGCATTATAACAATAACTAAAACTTTTATTGCCTTTTGTGATACTTATATAAGCATATACTTTACTATCTTTTATATAATACCAACTGCTGGGATCAGGAAACAAATCTCCTTCCTTGGTTGCGGGTATGAGAGTTATAGGGAAAGTATTTTCTGCAGTTGATTGATTAATTATTTGATTTTTTTCAACATAAGCTTCAATCTTTTTATAAATATTATCAGTTAATTCCTTGGCTGTTGAGTCAGACAATTCAGTAATAAGAGGTTCTTCATATTCAGATTCAGTATTTTTATTATGACGAATAATTTCTTTTGAATACAATTCTATTTCTCTTAAAATATTACTACTGCTGGATATATCAATGTCAAGAGAAATAGCTTTTTCATCTAGCGTCAATTGAAGATCTTGATATCTAACAGGTACTTTTAACTCTTGAAGTTTATTCTTAAAAACGGTCGTCAGAGTTTGGTAAGAATTTTCTGTATATTTTACAAATGTCACTTCTGATGAAGCTGTTAAGTAATTATTCTCTATTAATATTTTAATAATAGAAGGGATTCCCTCTTCAATTGTTTTATTCTCTATACTTTGATTATATAAGCAGAGAGCTGCATTGTCAAAAAATAATATTCCTCTAATAATATTTTTTTCTGTTACAATCATAAAATTTGGTTTATCATTTATCTTTATTTCTATGATGCCATCATATTCTTTGGTATTTAAAAATTTATCGCTACTCCCTAATGATTCTTTGTATTCTGGAATAAACTTAAAAATTAAGAAACCTATTATAATAACAATCGTTAAAACAAATTCTAATTTATATCTAGTTTTCTCTTGCATTTTACTCAGCACTAAACTTAGGTGATAGGGTTAAATTCATTTCTAAGCCAGCAGTTATTTTGGTTTCAGCAGGAATAGATTGTGCTGTGACATATCCTACACCCTCTAAGTTTACTTTTACTCCTAATTGTTCTAATAAATCTTTGGCAACTTTAGATGATAGACCAATGACATTGGGAATAGCTAAATTTTCATCATTGGTAATTAGATATATAATGTCTTTGTTTGTAACGGTTGTATTTTTACTAGGTGTTTGCTTGATGACTTTGGAACCGGTACCAATAATTTGGTAGGTCATCTCTTTGGCTTCTAGTGTTGTCTTAACGGACTCGACTTTTTTATTAACAAAACTTGGTAATTTATAGTTTTTGATTTTTATAGAATTGGTTTTACTATCATCATTTCCATAGTATTTAGAGATGTTTTTAACAATGTCTTTTATGGCATTAGACAATGGCTTTTGACTACCTCCACTTGGTCGTTTTACTGATGCATAAATAATTATCTGGGGGTCGGATTTTGGATAAATACCTGAAAATGAAGTTATAACATCAGATTTGCCAGTCAAATATCCACGTCCATTAGTGTCAGCTATTTGAGCGGTTCCGGTTTTGCCAATAAGTTCTCCACTTTCTATTTTAAATGAGGAAGCTGGGACTCCGTCAGCATTTAAAGCATCATCCATTAATTGAAGCATTTTTTGAACCGTTTCTGTAGAAGCTACTCGGTCCTTTTCGGTACGACTATTTTCAAGAATTACTTCGTTAGTTTCTGGATCAACAATCTTTTTAACAATATATGGTTTTAAAAGCATACCATCGTTTGTTAGAGAAGTCATAGCTTGAATATTCTGTATCGGAGTGGTAGTGATACCTTGGCCGAAACCAGCATTAAAAATTTCTGTTTCATATTTAAAATCTAGAGCTCCTGATGCTTCGTTTGGTAAAGAAATTCCTGTTTGCTTACCAAAACCAAGTTTTCGGAAATATTGACGAAGCATCAAACTGTTCATATGGCGATCAATTATATTAATACATGCAACGTTACTACTCATAGCATAACCACGATCAAAAGTGAGCATTCCCCAACCAGAACGATTCCAATCACCAATTTGAGTTCCATCAGTTGCAGTAAAGACACCCGATAAATAAGTTTCTGTTCCATCATAAACGCCATTTTCTAAAGCGGCCATATAAGTGTATGTTTTCATAGTTGAGCCCGGCTCATATGGTGAGGAAACTAATAAATCTAAGTAATTAGTAATATTTCTTGTATTAGGATCAAAGGATGGTGAGGTGGCAGTTGCTAGAATAGCACCTGTTTTAGCATCGGCGATGGTAAAAGTAAACCACTCAAAATCATAATCAATATCAGCATCGTTAAGAGCTTGCTCAACAAAAAACTGGATATTACTATCAATTGTTAAATAAATATTTTTCCCTTGAGTAGCAGGTTCTGTTCTAACCGGTGTTCCAGCGATTTGGTAACCTCTTAAGTCTTTTTGATATTGAATATATCCATCCGTTCCTTTTAAAATAGAATCATATTGTTTTTCAATTCCCATTTCTCCAACAATATTGGTCTCATCTTCTTGTGAGCCTTTTGCATAACCAACAATATAAGAGGCAAAATCTCCTTTTGGATAATATCTTTTATAACTTTCAATAAAATCGAGACCCGGTAAATTTAAATCTTCTATTTTATTTTTTACTAGTTCACTTAATCCTTTACCTTTACTACCAAATTCTGTTTGATAAACATTTTCTTTAGATAAATACTTTAAAACATCAGCCTCTTCCATTCCTAAAATTGGCGCTAAAAGTTTAGCGGTCTTTTCCTTATCTACAACATGCTGAGGTTTGTTTTCATTAGTAGTTCTTTTAGAATCGAGATAAGCAATAAGTTTATATGAAGAAACATTTTCTGCCAAAACATCGCCGTCAGCTGAATAGATATTTCCTCTTTTTGCTGAAATTGTTTCTGTTTTTGTGGTTCTTTTACTAGCTAATTCTTGAAGGTTAACACCATCGATTTCTTTTGATAGGGCTAATTCTGAGACACGAAATATTATTACTACAAACAGAAAAAGAGAAATAACCACTATAATTTTTGAATATTCAATGTCATTTCTCTTTTTTTTACGTTTCAAACTAATCACTTCCTATTAATCTTCAGTTACAGTCTTTATATTATCATTATTATAACTCAATCCTTGTTGTTCTGCAACTTCTTGGATTTTAGTAAGGGAAGCTAATTCATCAATTGTCATAGCTAAACTTTCATTGGTCTTTTCTTGTTTTTCAATCTCTTTTTTTTGTTTTTCAACCTCAAAATTTACTTTGGCTAAGGTTGCTTTAGAAAAAACAATGGAAACTGGGGAGATAACTAGTAAAAAAAGTGCTAATGTGTATAATAATCGTTCAAATTTTGACATTTTAAGTCGTTTTCTTACTTTTTTCACTTTGTCACCCACTTTCTATTTTTATTTTATTCTTTCAATGACGCGAAGTTTGGCGCTTCGTGCTCTTGGATTGTTATTTAATTCTTCTTCAGTTGGACTTATAGCTTTATTAACAACTAATTTAAAGTCCGGTAAATATTCTGTTGGAATATTTGGTAGTCCTTTTAAACGAGGATCTATCGCGCATTTTTCTTTAAAGAAATTTTTTACTAATCTATCTTCCAATGAATGAAATGTTATAACAGCAACTCGACCACCTACTTTTAGGAGTGATAAGGCTTGCTCTAGAGCAGGTTCAATCACTTCAAGTTCCTTATTTACTTCAATTCTAATAGCTTGAAATATCTGACGAGCAGGATGCTTTTCTTTACGAAATTTCATCGGGACAGCACTTTTTATTATTTCAACTAATTCTAGTGTTGACTCTATAGGTTTAGTGTTGCGGTATTCAACAATTTTTTTAGCAATGTTATTGGCAAATTTATCTTCACCATATTTATAAAATATATGGGATAAGTCTTCTTTAGAATAGGTATTTACTACCTCATAAGCAGATAATAGATTATCTTTATCCATTCGCATGTCAAGGCGAGCATCTTCATGGTAAGAAAAGCCTCTAGTTCCATCATCCAACTGAGGTGAAGATACGCCTAAATCAAATAGGATTCCATCAACTTTATCAATATTTTGCTCGGCTAGTTTTTCTTTCAAATGAACAAAATTACTTTTAATGATAGTGAAGTTAGTACCAATCGCATTTAAACGATCGGTACTATGCCGAATTGCTTCACTATCTTGGTCAAAGGCGAATAAAAACCCCTTTTTTATTCTAGCCAAGATGTTACTACTGTGTCCTCCATAGCCTAAAGTGCAATCAACAATGATACTATCGTCTTTTAAATTTAGGGAAGAAATAGACTCTTTTAATAATACACTTATGTGTTTTTCTTTCATATGCTCACGCTCTCGTTAAATAAATTTTCGGCTATATCTGACATGTTGTCTGCTGCAGAATCAAAGAAAGCATTCCAATCTTCTTCTGACCATATCTCTAACCGGTCTCCTGTACCAATGACTACACAGTCTTTTACTAAATTGGCATAGGATATTAATGGGGAGGTAATGTTGACACGGCCTTGCTTATCAAATTCTGCTGTAGTAGCCCCAGATAGAAAGAAGCGGACAAACTGTCTGGCATCTTTTTTAGTGAACGGTAAACTTTCTAATTTATTGGTAATTTTTTTCCATGATTCAAGGGAATAGACAAAAAGGCATTTTTCGATACCTCTTGTGATAATAAAACTTTCCCCAAGTCCATCACGAAACTTAGAAGGAATTATTAATCTTCCTTTTTCATCAATAGTATGATGATATTCACCCATAAACATAAAAATCCCCCACTTTTCACCACTATCAACCACTACTTAAGTATAATATTACATAAATAAGTTAAAAAAGTAAAGGTTCAAAAAGAAAAAAAATCGACAATTGACATTCATTTACAAAAAAATAAGTCAAAATATATTGACTTATTAAGCTTAGTTTGTTCTAAAAAAATATTTTACTTACTGTTTTTTTGAGAAATGACTTTACACTTTACTTTTGGGAGCAATTTAGTCTGATATAATTCTCCTTCTCTAGGGACAGTGGCTTTGCAGCCTGGATACATGGTTAATATATTTCTTGTGTTTGGGAAAACTACTACTCTCACACGATCAACTAATTTATCTTCTAAATCGTAACCAACCCCGTGGTAATCTATTTCGTAGATTTCCATAGCATCCTCATTTACTCTATTCTCGCTAGTTAAAGATCTTCTTATATCATAGTATAATGTATCAATATTAATATGAGAACCAAAATTACCTCTTGTAGCGCCAGCGGAGGATATTTGATGATGTGACTTTATGTGATCTAGCGCTTCTTTTTCATTGTAGCCAACAATTTGTCGTTCAGCATAATTTAGTTCATCTTTCATACTTTTAGGCATTTTATAACCCATTCTCTTATTAGCCAGCATATACATATAGCCTAAGTGAGTATCAGAGCCTAGCCAAAGAGGATTTATTTTCCTAATTCTATCTAAATATTTTTTAGTTTCTTCATATTTTCGTTGCCGAAATAAGACGCCAATTAATTTGGTATAAGTGTCAAGGGAAGGAATTCTTGCGTTTGATTCACTTCTTTTAAAAGATATTTCTGCACTTTTTAAATCCCCAACAGCAAATTCCAAACTCCCAGCATGATAAAAACCTAGGGCTTTAATATCTTTGTCAGTAGCAATTTCAGTTGTTTTTTTGTAGTTATTATAGGCTTGATCATAATTCCCTAAAGCCTGTTGAGCAATCCCTAAAAATAATGGTATTTCTCCTTTAAAAAACTTATTTTTATGTAGTAGTTCTTCACAATAGGTCTTAGCTTCTTCATATTTTTCAAAGGCCAAAGCAAGTTTTATTTGTTCATATACAGCTCGATAATATAAATCATCTTCACTAGAGCCATGTTCCTTTGTAAATTCATAACAAAATGTAGCTTGATCATAGTCTTCATCTTCTTTAGCAAGTCGCCCTTTATTTAGTATTTTTTCCCGCTCTTCATCAATAGTAAGTGGGGTAATAGATTCAAGAATGGCCTCAGCCTCAGCTGTTCTCCCCAATAATGATAGTACCTTGGCTCGTTCGATTTCTAAAGAAAAGTCTTTACTTTCTGTTAAAGATAAGGTTTCTAAGGCAGCAGAGTACTGTTTTTCCTTTCTTTCAAGGTGAGCTAAAACATTAATTGCATAAACGTCTTGATAATTACTTTCTTCAATTACTTTTTTGTAGTACTTTATAGCTTCTTCTGGCTTTCCTTCTAGCCTGGCAACTGTTGCTAGGAGCATTAGGGATTTGCGCTCATTTTCATCTTGATGTTCTATTACGTACTCAAATTCTCTTCTAGCTAGCGCAAGGTAATTATTATAAACATCAGTTTTAGCCTTATCCTCCTGCTGGTAATATTTTCGAAGTAATAATTTTCCATATAAATAATGACCAGTTGTATCATGAGGATTTTCAGCGATATAATTCATAACTTCATACATAGCAGTTTTATATGCTCCCTTGTTAATTAGGTGGTAAATTCGATGAGTACTTGAACGTTTTCTGGGCTTTCTTCTTGGCACTTAAATCACCTCTGTTATCATTATTTTAGCATATCTTTTTTGGAAAACAAAAAGAAAGTATTATTACTTTCTTAAAGCTTTGGTATTAATCTCTTCTTTAATCATTTTTAAGAAATCTTCTTTTGATAGCGTGGTAGTATCTTTTTGACCATGCAAACGATATGATACTAAACCATTATCTTTTTCGTTGTCACCTAAAATTAATGTATAAGGAACTTTTTCTGTTTGAGCTTCACGTAGACGATATCCTAATTTTTCATTGCGATCGTCTAATTCAACTCGAATGCCTTCAGAAGCAAGATAATCTTTTATCTCTTTGCCATAATCAGCTTGAAATTCAGCATTTACTGGGATTATTTTCACTTGAACTGGTGATAACCAAGTTGGGAAGCGGCCTTTAGTTTCTTCTACTATGAAAGCGGTAAATCTATCAAAAGTTCCGAAAATTGCACGATGTAAAACGACTGGTGTTTCTTTTTCACCTTTACTATTAATGTATGATAATTCAAATCTTCTAGGTAATAAGAAGTCTAGTTGGCAAGTTGATAGGGTTACTTCTGGACCAACCGCTGGCTTAACTTCAACGTCTAACTTTGGTCCATAGAATGCGGCTTCTCCGATGGCTTCGAAGTATTCAACACCTAAATCATTTAGAACTTCTCTTAATTTTGCCTCAGCCTCGTCCCACATTTGATCGTCATCAAAATATTTTTCTTTGTCCTCAGGATCTCTTAAAGATAAACGGAATTTATAGTTTTCAAGACCAAAATCATGGTAAACATCTAAAATTAAACTAACTACCTTTTTAAATTCTTCGCCGATTTGTTCTGGAGTGACAAATAAATGAGCATCATTTTGACACATGCATCTGACTCTTTCTAGTCCTTTAACTGCTCCACTTGCTTCATAACGAAAATCAGTAGCAAATTCACCAATTCTTACTGGTAAATCGCGATAAGAATGCATTTTATTCTTAAAAATTAACATATGGTGAGGACAGTTCATTGGGCGAAGAACAAACTCCTCATCATCTACCTTCATCATTGGGAACATATTTTCTTTATAATGATCCCAATGACCTGATGTTTTATATAAGTCTACTGTTCCAACACATGGTGTATACACATGGTCATAGCCTAGTTTTTGCTCTTTTTCATAAATATAGTTTTCTAATTGTTTTCGAATAATTGCTCCATTTGGTAGCCATAAAGGCATTCCTGCTCCAACTAATTCATGATTCATAAAAAGTTCTTGTTCCTTGCCAATACGACGATGGTCTCTTTCTTTGGCTTCTTCCAATTCTGCCAAATGAGCAACTAAATCTTCTTCTTTTTCAAAGCATACACCGTAAATACGTTGAAGCATTTTATTCTTAGCATCACCTTTCCAATAGGCTCCACTGAATTTTATTAGTTTAAAGTATTTTAACTCTTTTACAGTTTCTAAGTGCGGACCACGACAAAGATCAGTAAAATCTCCTTGTGTATAGCAACTAATAACTTGTTCACTTTCATCCATTCTACTAATTAAATCTAATTTATAAGGATCATTTTTAAACTTCTCTAAAGCTTCTGCTTTAGAAATTTCTTCACGAATAATTCTTTTTCCATCTTTCGCTATTTTTTTCATTTCTTTTTCAATCTTGGCTAGGCTATCTTCGCTTAATGTTTCATCGCCTAAATCAATATCGTAATAGAATCCTTCTTCAATAACTGGTCCTACCCAAAATAATGCATTTGGATAGATGTGTTTTACTGCTTGGGCTAAAAGGTGAGCACAAGAGTGATTCATTATACTTAATTTTTCATTTTCTTTAATATTTATCATTTTATTTTCCTCCTATTTAAGAAGTAAATTTACTTCTATTTCTTTATTTATTTCTTTTTTAAAATTTTGGCCTAAAGATATGTCTCCTACTATACTTCCATAGTGAATAGGAATTGTTCTCTTAGGTTGCAGTTTGTTTATATAGACAACCGCTTCATCTTTATCCATTGTGTATGTTCCACCAATTGGGACGAAACAGATATCAGCTTGTAAATTTTCTATTTCACTTGTAACATCAGTATCTCCCATTACATAATAAACCATATTGTCTGAGGTTAGTAGATAACCAACATAACCTTTTTCCTTGGGATGATATGGTTTATTGATGTTATATGCGGGAATAGTTTTAAAAGTTATGTCATTAAGTTCATATTCTTGATTTGGCTCTACAATTAAGAACTTATTGGTTATTTTTTTGATTGCTGATTCTAAGCATTTTGGCCCTACAACGATTGTGTCATTGGATATAACCTTTTTTATCGACGCTTCATCATAATGATCGTAATGATCATGGGTTATAAAAATGTAGGTGGCATCATTTTTATTTTCCTCTACTTTGAAGGGATCAAAGTAGATGACTTTGCTATCGATTATTTTTATTGACGCCTGAGTATTTATTTCTATCTTCATAACTCACCTCTTTTTTATAAATAAAAAAGGACAGTACAGGAGTGCAATTTGCACGGTACCATCCTTTGTTTAACTTATTTGATTAACGACTTTCATAGCCGGAATTACTTTTCATAATTCTACTCGAAAGGTAGTAATAAATTAAATGTTATTCGTTTGCACCAACCACGAACTCTCTTAAAACTTAGATAATTTATCGTGTCCTTTGTCAATGTATTTATCTCATATATCAACTAATATACCACTATAAATGTTTTTTTGCAAATGTTTTTTTCTTTAACGGGAATACCAACGTTGTGGCACGGTCATTACGCTTCTTAAGCCTTTGAACCCTTGATTAAGTCGAACTTTACTATAATTGTAAAATCCACCTATTGTTGAACAGTTTGGATCTGTTACGTCATAAAGGTTACAATCAAGTACAGTTATATGAAGATGAATTCCTGTGGCAATTCCAGTGGCACCCATTCCCCCAAGACAAGTATTGGTGGTAACTGTTTGACCAACGTAAATTCCCGGAGCATACCACGATAAGTGAACATATTGTGACGTATAGTGTTTACCATTTATGTTATGGTTAACAGTAACTATTTTGGCTCCATAATTGTCTTGAAATATACCAGTTATTACACCATCAGCTACTGGATAGATTCTTTCATTGGTTCCGCGAGCACTAGTGATGTCTAAAGCTACGTGGCCCCAATGCTCATATTGTGTAATATAACCTTGTTCAGTTGGCAAGCGCCAAGTTGGTCCAGCTGGAGTGGCTGACAATTGCTCTACTGTTGCAGCCGAACCAGTTCTATTTTCTAAAGTAACAGCTTCAAATTTACTAGTACTAGTAGAATTTGAGACTAAAGAGGTAAAAACATTATCGGATTTTGCTTTTTTAACGGCTACCTTAGCCGTTGCCATTTTTTGTGTATCATACGTTTCAAAATCAAAAGTAGGCTCTTCTCTTTGAAAATTTATATCCTTTAAACCGACTAAACATATGGCAGCAATTAAACATATGGCGGATAGTGACAATATCATTTTACCTCTTAAAATGTATGAGTTGTACTGATCCATCGGTATCACTCCCCAAGTAGCTAGTTATTATAACATATTTTGCTGATTTGTCAATTAAAGCATAATAAAAAACACCTATAATGGCTATAGATGTTTCCTTAGTTTCTTCGATTTTTACTTATCAATTCAAGATTAATTGTTAATTGCTTAATTCTTTCAATTATTCGCCTTGCTTTTACTTTGTCAACACCAGATGACGTTATTGCTAAAGACTTTTCTAATTCTTCGAGCGTTAGGTTGGATGTAAAAAAGGTTGGTAAATGATTTTCCATTCGATATTGAAGTATTGGTCCTAACACTTCATCACGAGACCAATTACTACAATTTTCGGCGCCAATATCATCAAATAGTAAGAGTGGCACTTTCTTAATATAGGAAAATTGTTCTTCATAATTAGTTTGAAAAGAGGCTTTTAAACTACGTAGAAACTCTGGATAATATATTAAAGCACTCCTAATTCCTTTTTTGGCCAGCTCATTGAATAGCGCTGCAATTAAATATGTTTTTCCAGAACCAAAAGATCCATTCAAATATATTCCTTTGGGCTTTTCCTCGTTATTGTAATTATCAATAAACTCTTTGAAATACTTAACAATCGGAACTCGAGCTTTATCATCTTTATACATATCTTTTAAAGTAGCCTTTTTTATGTCCTTAGGCATATCGTATAAAGACAAATTATTTTGATAAGCAGTTTGCATGTCTTCATCTTGTTGTTTTTTACAGATAACATAAGAGAAATCAATCATATTTTTTGCGGGAATTGGTGTGTATCGATAACCTCGAACTTTATTTTTGCAGGAATCTAAGCTGTGACAATTAGCACAATTTTGACACTCCTCAAAAGCCTCTTCTAAACGCGAGGTATATTTCATCATAATCTTTTCATCAATATTTAAGTTGTATGCATAGGATTTAAAATCACTATTACTGCATGCATCTTGAAAAGAATGAATTAAGGACAAATTATCAACTTTATTAATTACTTCATTTACTTTTTTCATACATTTCACCACCACTATTTCTATTTTAGTAGAAATATAGGGAAGATTACAAGGAAAAACTCATTTTTTAAGATTTATCTAGGTTAAAACTTTCAGGAATGAACAAATAGTCCGTTATTTTTATATTATTCAATTCATTTGGTCCCTCTAGAGCGATATAGTGGACTTTGCCATCTTCAGCTTCAAACCAATAAGTAACTAAATAAACAGAATCAGCCGGATAATACATATATACTTGATACGCTGTATATTCCTTATTCTTGCCAATGGTAACAGTTGCACCAGTCACGCCGGTTACATCACTGGCCATTTGTTTATTATACATAAAGTTAGACGCATATTCCTGGGCTGTTAATTTACTATTCTCAAAATAATCAAGTGAAACAATATATACACCACCATAAGAATATTGAAGAGCAGTCGTTCCAGAAATATCATAGAATCTTGTCCAAGACGTAGGTACATCTATATAACCATATTTAGTATCTCCAATAGTAGTAGTGCTAGTACTGCTGTCTTTTGGTATACGATTATCTTTTTGAACCTCTTGACCGTTGATTGTACAGGTTCCAGAAGTTGTTTTAGTAAACCAATCATTAAACGTTGTTAAATAAGCATCAATGCCCATTTCCTTTACATATTTATTCTGTGTATGCATATCAAAATCTATACCTTTGGAAATATATCCAGTTAGGCCGTTTTTATTGTATATAAGTGTAATGCTCCCCTCTGGAGCTGAGCAAACTAATTTTTCAGAATTAAACGTTGGCAAAATTACAATAATAAAAAATATTACGGCTGCAAAAACGAGACTACCAATAACAGCGAAAACTATTAATAATTTGGTATTTTTGACCTTTTTACTTTCTGGAAGAGACAATTGATTATTAACTACTCCACCATTTATGTTAATATTATTTTCCTTTTCTACCCTGCTACCACAGTTAGGACAAAATACGTCTTTCTGATCTAAGACTTTCCCACAATTTCTACAAAACATATACTACTCCTCTATCTTTATATTAGTTATATATTATTTTCTCTGTTTTGTCTACAATTACTTTTATCCTATGGTGGGCAAGTGTTAATTACATAATTATTTTTAGTTAATATAATTTCAACACTACCATCTATATCGGTTCTAAGTATTTTTGATAAAGATAGTGTATTTAAAACCGTAGTATTTGGATGGTTAAATTTGTTATCTTTTCCTACTGATATAAGGGCATATTTAGGATTAATACTATTGATAAAATTTGGAGAACTACTTGTTTTCGAACCATGATGGCCTACTTTTAATACATCAATATTATTTAAATTATATTTTTCTAATATATCTTTTTCTTTCTCTACTCCTGCATCTCCCATAAACATAAACTTATAACCATTTAGCTCGGTGTAAATAACATTACTATTATCATTTTCATTATCATATTCTTTTGCATTTAAAAAATACAATTTATTTTTATCAACATTTAATTCTTTGATACATGAATAATATTTAATTTTCTTTTTATCTAAATATCTTAATTAATTTTGTTTCTAAATCATTAAACTCTCTACAATTAAAAATTACCTTCTCTACTTTAAAACTATTAACTAAGTTAATCGTTTCCCCCATATGATCATAATCTCCATGTGGTGACATACGTTTATGCATATGAATTTTACGTAAACCACCAAATAAGTACTATTAATTGCTGTTGCTGCTGTGATATACTTATTAAAAATAAGGAGGAATGTATGGAAAATATCGAAATTAAAAAAAATAGTAATAAAGGATTAATAATTTTGATAATAATACTATTCATTATGGTATTAGGATTAGGTGCTTATGTAATATATGATAAATTATTAACGAATGACGGCAAAGAAACAACTACATCTAATAATAGTGAGAGTAAAGTCAAGGAAGAACAAAAATCTATAAGTGAAAGTGAAGCTTTGGCAACAGGGAATGAATTATGGAAATATGCTTACTCAACATTCTGGGGAACAGAACCGGCTTGGACAAATCATCCTAGCGATACCCCAAATCAATATGGTGGAATTGAGAACATTTGTGATACTACAAAAGAACAAGTTAAAAGTAAATACTCATCTGATTTTAAAGCGCAATCATGTTATAGCGATGGTACTACGTGTACAGACTATACTATTGATAATTTTGTTCCTGAAGTTGCATGCCAAGGAGTAGGAAGAGGCGGGCTTCAAGATTATAAAGACACTAGTCTTACTGTAAAAAGTATTCAAGATAATAAAATAGTCTTTACTGCAAAATCTGAATACTGTGGTTCAATTTTCTGTCACGAATCTAACGAAACTGTAAAAGAAGTTGAAAAAGATTTTGTTATTGTTAAGCAAAATGGTAATTGGCTAATATCTAGTTTCTATTTACCTAATTAATAAGAAGAGCTTATAAGATTACTTATAGGTTTTTTCTTTTATACTAATTCATAAACTTTCGCAATTATTCTATCATCAAAATAATACTTAATTACATACTTATTATCTTGTTTACAAATTTTACAAATAATACCTATGGTATCATTCTCATCAATATAATTAATATAAGTTATAATTCACCAAGTTTGTTCTTTTTAAATTCGGTCACTCTTGATATATCAACATAACTTATATTATTTCAATAATCTTCATAAGCAAATTCGTCATTTAATTCTTCTTCAAAAATTTTATCATAATTATCTGCTAACTCTTTATTAAGCTTTCTTATATAATTTGGTAATTTATAAAACATTTTCTCTTTTTATTATCCTTAATAAGAACAAGGCTTAGTATTGTATTTTATCAAAAAGCTGATTTATAATTTTTTCATCTTGTATTCTACACTCAATTATTTCATTAATTATATTTTCAACTTCTACTATTTTTTATTAGATAAATTTATTAGTGTTTTAAATACATTACTTAATTTTGTTTCGTCTCTCTATTTTATTAGATAATTTTATTTTACCTTTTTAAATTCTTTTAGACTTTTATTTGGTATTGGTAATCCCTCTGGCGTTGTTACACCTAATCTTTTAATGCTATTTCTTACTTCCATACCTACTTCATAATGAACAGAACTTGCAGTGCATCCATTCTCTACTTTATCCCTTTTTAGTTTAGTATCTGTTTGAGCAATTATAAATATATTATCTGCAAGCTCTTTACTACTAATATTATCCAATGTATCTTCTCTATACCTAAGTTTCTTTCCTTTAAAAATATCATCTAATGTTTCACCATTATAAAGTCCTTTGAGCAATTGGATAACGTACATATCTTGATAACTTGTAATCATCCACTTATCTTTTCCCACTTAATATGTTCAAATAGTAGCATTAAATTTCTCACTAACCAATATTCATTGCCAAATTCAGCAATATGTTTAATATCTACAAATACTTTTTCAGTATATTCTTTTATTTTATTCATTTTATCAATCTCCTCCTCTATTGACTACAAGTCTCAATTTTTAATTTATTATTTTTGATTTTAAACATAATGCTTCCTTGATTATCTGTTCTATATATTTTTGATAAAGATAGTGTATTTAAAACCGTAGTATTTGGATGGTTAAATTTGTTATCTTTTCCTACTGATATAAGGGCATATTTAGGATTAATACTATTGATAAAATTTGGAGAACTACTTGTTTTCGAACCATGATGGCCTACTTTTAATACATCAATATTATTTAAATTATATTTTTCTAATATATCTTTTTCTTTCTCTACTCCTGCATCTCCCATAAACATAAACTTATAACCATTTAGCTCGGTGTAAATAACATTACTATTATCATTTTCATTATCATATTCTTTTGTCTGTAAAAAATATAGTTTGTTCTTAGAAATGTTTAATTCTTTAATACAGGAATAATGCTGGATATGTTTCTTATCTAGTACTTTAATCAATTCTTTTTCCAGGTGATTATATTCTCCACAATTGAATATCACTTTGTCCACTTTAAAACTATTAACTAAGTTAATTGCTTCCCCCATATGGTCATAATCTCCATGAGTTAATATCAGATAATCAAGTGACCTAATGCCTAAACTTTTTAAATATGGAATGATAGTTGGCAGTACGATATTTGATGAATTATCATTTCTAACAAAAGATTCTTTTCCTCCAGTATCAATTAAGATAGTACTTTCCTTAGTGTGTAATAATAGGGAATCTCCTTGCCCTACATCGATCATTGTAACGAGAGTTGCTCTGTTGATGGCTGGATAATTGTAATGAATTAGAATAATTATAAGAAAAATAATAAGTGGTTTTTTGGACTTTTTGATTTTTAGAAAGACTATTATTATTAATAAATAATAAATTAAATATAGAAAAATGTTCAATCTAGGAAATATTAACTTTCCAAAATTTATGTCTGTTAAAAATAGCGAAGATTTCTCTAATATTTGAACAAAAAAATTATAAATTGGAAGAAGAAAAGGAAAGAAAATTGTTATTAATGATAGTGGAAAAATAATAAGACTTACTAACGGAACGTAAAATAAATTATAAATAATACTCAGTATATTTATTTGGTGGTAATTGTATAAGGAGATAGGAATACTTACAAAAAAAGAAATTGTGGAAGTCTTTAGTAGTTTTAGGAGGTACGATCCGGCTATTAATGGCGAGGTTAATATCAATGTAATACTAATTATAAACGAATATTGAAACCCCACATCATAGATAAAATATGGGTTTATTAGTATTGTGAGTGATAAAACTACTAAAAATATATATTGCGGTTTAATATAAAAATAATAAACTTTATTTATGGTAAAGAGGATAAAAAACAAAACTCCTCGTAGGGCTGATGGCGATAAGTCTAGGATTGATAGATATAATATTAAAAATAGAGAAGTAAAAAAATAGCGTTTTCTTTCTGAAATATTTAACCTTTTTAAAATTTTTAATATTATTTGTGAGAATAAAGAAATGTGCATTCCGCTAATTGCGAGAAGATGACTTATACCATTTTCTTGATAACTTGTTTTAGCTTCTTTTAGTATTGAAGATTTGTCACCTAAAATAAAAGCTTCTAAATAAGGGGATATTCTGGCTCTTTCTTTTATTTTTTGTTTTAAAAAATAGTAAATATTATTATTTTTATTAGTAATAATTAGACTAGTTGCCTGAACTGTATAATGAATATCTTTATTATACAAATATTTCTGGTAATTAAATAAATTTCTAGTTGTATTTGAGGGAGGCTTTTGAAATGTTCCAATTACTTTAACAGTATCCCCTAATTGAATTTGTTGATAGTTGGATGATTCTTTCAAATAATAATATACAAGTATTTTTTCTTTGTTTTTTATGGTTAATTTCAAGGTTTGATTATTTATTGAGACAGCAATTACCCTACCAATTAAAGATGTTGAGTTTTCATTATAAAGACTTGTTTTTGGATAGGCTAATCTTAGCAGGGAAATTAAGATGACGATTATTAAGAAAAAATAATATAGATAACTACACAGTAATATTTTCCTTAATTTTATCAAATAAACTTTCCCCTATTCCCGAAACATTTTTTAGTTCATCGATAGTTTTAAAAGGACCATTTTGATTGCGATAATTGATAATGTCTTCAGCTTTTGAAGCACCTATTCCTGGCAGGGAATCAAGTTGTTCTTTAGTGGCCGTATTGATAGAAACTTTAGTTGATGAGGAAACATTATCATTAAAACAGGCATCGTTTTTTAGAGAATTCTCATCTTTTTGAAGGCATTGTGACTGGACTTGTTTTTCTATTTCTTTAGTTTTCTTGAAGTTAGCGACTTCTTCGTTACTGTAAACAATAATAACCATTTCATCAGTTAATTTTTTACTTAAATTAATTACTGAGGTATTAGCATTTTTAGTTAAACCACCAGCAAGGTTAATAACGTCAATTACACGAGATTCTTTTTCTAAAGAATAGATACCTGGGTTAAGTACCTCTCCTTTAATGTCAACTTTTAATAAGACCTTGGTTTGTTTTTCTTTCTTAGTAGTTTTTGATTTAGTTAAAGCTGTAGTATTATCTCCTATTAAGATTTCTTCAGTTTTTTTCTTATTAGGCTGATAACTTATTATAAATGGTAAGCAAAGACCAACTAAAATAAGTAAACTTAGAGAAACTATAATTATTTGCTTTTTATAACGATATTTAAATGTTATTTGATCACCTCCCCACTATTATTATTCGATAAAAAAAGAAAAGTTCGGCACTTTTCTAATAATTTTATGTTAATTTTTTTGTATATTGAGGAGGTTTGGAAATAATAGTACTGTCCTTAGGTGGTTGAACCTCACCATCAACCTTCATTCCTCTATCTAAGGCAATGGAGATCGTGTCTTCAAGGGTTGTCACAGGTAGTCCTTGGAGTTGGGCGGCGGCATTTTGGGAGTTACCACCACCACCAATATATTCCATAGTTTTGCCAACATCAATCATACCTTTACTTCTAGCACTTACAGAAACTGTTTTTTCGTCAATATGTCCCATAACAAAAACGGCATCAACCTTATATTTTAAAAGATGATCGGCAGCCTTAGCTAAGGATTCACGGCGATAAATTGTGGTTGGCTTGTCACGATTTAAACTATAAGCGACAGTACAGTTACTAAACGTATCAAACTTATAGGCTTTAAAAATTGTCCCATAAAAAACCAAATCATGAACCTTCTTATCTTCATCATAGTCTGATAATAGCAACTCTCTAACTGCGAGGGTATCGGCTCCTTTAGTACACAATTTGTGAGTTACCTCATGAGTCTTCTCACCTACATTCTTATCGAAGCGGTTGGTGTCCAAATAAATTCCTCCATATAAATAAGTATAAACATCTCTCGGACAATCAACTTTAGCAAGTAATAATAGTTGAGCAACAATTTCAGAAGCTGAGGAAACTTTAACCTTAGGAGTTCCCTCTTGATCTTTAGAGAGAGGAATATATGAATAAGTACTTTTAATCGTTGTTGCACCAGGAGTATGATGATCAATAACTATAATTTCTTTAAAACTATTTAAATGGTTTCCAACTGCTACTAATTCCTCTTTATTAGTATCCGTAACAATCAAAGAAGAATCATTATCTTTTAACTTAAGAAATTCCTGCATTGTAATAATATTATGGGCAGTTGAATTATCATCACGGACTCTTTTTACAACAGGCTCTATTGTTTCCTCTGCTTCATCAATAATTATATAGGCCTCTTTACCTAGGGATTTGCATAATGTCTCTAAGCCAATCGCCGAAGCTAAAGAATCCAAATCTGGACTGTTGTGACCAATAATAAACACTTTATTAGAAGTTGAAGTGATAACTCTTAGTAAATCTTTTATGTTTTTCAACTCTTCAGTCATGACAATTACCTCTTTTCATTTAAATAGGTATATAATAGCACAAGGTAAAGAAAAAGACAAATTTAATTGTCTTTTTTATTTCTTAGAACGAATTTTCTGTTCTCTATTTTCTTGATTCAGACCATTTTCAACACTGATTCGTTGAACAATTGTTAGAGCTGCAATAAGACAGATTGTATAACTTCCACCGTAGCTCATAAATGGTAGTGGTACTCCAGTCATTGGCATTAGTCCAAATAGTCCGAGTAGATTTACGGCTATGTGAAGAAAAATATAGAAAGCTATTCCAAAACAAATCATTGCACCTTTGTCAGTAAAACTCTTTCGACCGATACTTAAAATACGATACAAAACAAAGATATAAGCAAAAATTATGCCGAGTCCACAAATAAGACCTAGTTCTTCAACAATTATAGCAAAAATGAAGTCTGTATATGGCTCTGGTAAATATAAATATTTTTGAGTTGAATTGCCTAACCCCTCGCCTGTTAAGCCACCGTTGTTAATGGCTATGTAAGTATTACAAACTTGGTTTCCTGAGGATAGTAGTTTATCACAAGGATTACGAAAATCAGTAATACGTTCTAATTGGCGATCTAATAAAAGAGTTTTATTAGTTCCAAACAGGACAAATGCGCCTAAAACAGCTAGACCAACAATACTTAAAATTATTTTACTTTTGATTTCCTTTTTTATTGGTGCTACGACAAAAACGCCACCAACAATACAAGCAAAAATAATTGTAGTTCCTAAATCCGGTTGAAAAAATATTAAAATGGCAATAGCTATTGCTATACCAATCGGGAAGAAGCAAAGACCAACCTTATCGAGTTTTTTCTTATTATTCTCATAAAATGTGGCCATCCATACAATCATTATGACCTTAGCAAATTCGCTGGGCTGAAGAGTCATAAACTTTAAGTCATACCAACTTTTTGCTTGATTTACTTCTTTTCCAAAGAATGGCAAACCTATGAGTGCGAGAATAACCCCTAGTAAAAGGACTTTGGATAATTTACCATAACTTTTTTCGGAAAAACAGATTATGATGAGAGCCATAATGGTTCCACCAATTAGGAAAATACCTTGTTTAATAAAATAATGATAGGGACTAACAACATGAGCCATATAAGCAGTAACGTTTGATGCCGAAAAAACCATAATTAAACCTAAAGCAAATAATAAAACTGTAACAATCAATAGTGGCTTATCTATATATTTCATTATTTTTTTCATAGCTATTCTCCCTTCTACTATAAATATATCACAATTTTTATAAAAAATTTTTTTTAGTTTTGGATAAGACGAACAATTTTTTTCATTTTACATATTTTATAGTAGATAATGTAAAGGAGGATTTATTATGTATTATTATGGTGGAGGTTCTAGCTGTGGATGCAGTCAACAAACTTATCAAACTCCTTACTATTGTGGATGCAGTGGTAATGGAAACTCAGCTTATGCTATTGTTTTAGTTTTATTTATTCTTTTAGTAATTGTACTTGGTTGCCGCTTCGGTAATTAATAAGTCTAAATATAACGTATGAGGAAACTTATACGTTTTATTTTTGACTTTTAGGGAAAGTTATGTTATTATAAGTCGCACTTAGGGACTATTTTTAGTATGAAAAAAATTTTAAAAGATGCCAAAGCAATTATTAGTAAGAAGTATGAGGAAAATGATCCAAATTATGGATTGTTAGTTTTAGGGTGTTATTCTTTACTTAGTAAGTTTGGAGAAAATTATAAACCAATTGTAGAAAAAGTTATGCTTGAAACTGACTTTCATATTAGTAATAGTAGTTTAAAAGATATGCTAATAGGGACTGATGTTGATCTAGAAATGGGATTTAGTGAGGAAGAACTTGATGAGGATGATTTAGTAGTTACAGCAGTTTCAATGCCCGGATATAGAATTGATTTAAGTGATACAGGATCCATTTTATTAAAACATTCTAAACCCGCAATTTATTGTTCTACTAAAGGTAGCAACAATAACACTATTTTAAATGCTTTTGTTCACGAAGCTAGTCATTTGGTAAAATCAACAGTAAATTGTGTCTCCCAAAATAAAGTGGATGGTTTTTTATTGCGAAGTGGTCTTAATATCTTTGGTTATTACCTCGCAGATGGGGAACTTCGCTGTAGAAGTGATAATTCGATGTTTGATGAGGTTATTAATGTTTTACAAACAGCTGATATGATGCAAAAAATAAGCGAACTTTCAGAAGTAGAACTAGATGGTCCAGAGGCAAATTTTTTTAGAGGTTTAAATTTAGAAGAGCTAGATAATATGTATGGTTATGGTTATACAGAGTTATCTAATTTAGTGCGAGAGTTATGGAATGTTTCTGAATTTAAGAATAGTATCGAAGATAATATTGTAATAGGTAAACTAAACAAAATCAGGGATGATTTTGATAGTATTTTAGGAAAAGGTACTTTTCACTTATACTCGACTTATTTAGATTATATTGATGGTAATTATACGGATAGTAAACTAATGGAACAAATGAGTGATTGGTATAGAAGAATGAATAGACTTTACATAATAAAATCTATCGCTAAACATAAAAAATAGTTTTTTCTTTTAATTTATTGAGATTTTTGGTAAAATTATATGCGTAACGAGGTGGTTATAGTGATTAAAATGAAAGATATATTAGATGAGAAGGACAGACGGTTAAGACAAATAAGTAAAGATGTACAATTTCCTCTATCTAAAAAAGATAAAGAAACCATTGAAGAAATGGTTGAATTTTTGCGTAATAGTCAAATTGATGAGTTGGCAAAAAAATATGATTTACGACCAGGTATGGGGCTTGCGGCAATCCAACTAGGAATTCCAAAGAGATATTTTGTAGTGGTTCATGAATACGAAGAAGGACAATTTGAAACTTATGTATTAATAAATCCAAGAATGATAAGTAACTCTGTTGAAAAAATATATGTTGATATGGGTGAAGGTTGTTTAAGTGTTAATCGTCCTGTTGACGGGATTATCCCAAGATATGCTAGGGTAACAATGGAAGCTTATGATATAGAGGGAAGAAAAATTAATGTTAGGGCTCGTGAAGAATTAGCCATTGCTTTTCAACATGAATTAGATCATCTAAATGGAATTCTTTTTACTGATCACATTGATCCAAAGAATCCGTTTAAAGACAAAGATAATATGCGAGCTATTTAATAATATATTAACACAAAAAAACGAGTGGATACCCTACTCGTTTTTAACTGGCTCGACGCATTTTTGATGGAGTTTCTTTTTCCACACCATTTATTGTCAACATTTGGGATAACTCTTTTTTTGAAGCAGCTTCCTTTTTAGGAAGCCCGTTTAGGCGCTTCTGAAAACCGCGAGGATAAACATTAAAGTCATAAGATAATGGGAAGATAAGAGTTTGATTATCTTGAGGCTTGTTTGTAATTGGTGCTTGCTCTAAAACAAAAGTAGATATATTCTTCATCGTATCTGCTGTAATTTCTAATTCTTGATGGACATTTTTTTCATATTTAATATGATGAGATAATTGCGATAAATTCTGTTTCAATATATCCATTTCAACATAAAGTAGTTCAGGATAAAAATCAATTCCTTTTTGCTGACAAAGAGCAATAATCTCTTTAGTTTCTTCTGGAGTCTTATAAAGTAAATAACTTTTTATTTCTGCGGATGGATAGACATTTGATACATATGAATAATTTTTTGTGGCTTCGTCAGAGGAAAGAAATGCCATATCAGTAGTTACCTCAACAGAGCTATTCATCATTTGATTGATTGCAACGTAAGGATTGTCGCCTAATACTATTTTTTCTTTAGACATACTAAATTTAGGGTTAGCATTATTAGCTGAGACATTTTTGGCAAATCTGAATTTTTTAGTGACGATTGCCATAGCATCATAAATCTCTATACCATTTGCTTTTAAAAATAAATTAAAGTCTCCCATATCAAGAAAAGCCTCGATAGTTTCCAAATTGTATTTTTTCTTCAAATAATTCATTTGCTTTAGACGTTGGAACTGTTCTTCACTACACCTATATTCAGCATAATTATTATCATCAATTTCACCTTGTTCTAACAAGTTAGAAAGAAGTAGCAGGCGCGTTTTTCTAGCTTCCTCAGCTACACAAGTTTCATGAATAAATTCTTTTATTCGTTCTAGATTTGATGCATCATATGATTTATCATCACAATACTTTTCTATATGTGTTATTGCAGCTTGTTGCCTGATGTTTCCCCGCGCCTTAAGCAATTCTTCCTTGGTTAAAAATCTATTGTGTTGAGAAGGCATTCTGTTGGAATAGGCCTTTTTTATTTCATCTTTGGTATAATCATAGTAGTAAGATGGAATTTCCGCAATTGGAATGGCAAAATCTTTAAGGACCCTTAGGATAGGATTAACCTCATCCGGTTCTTTTATTAGGAGTTTTATATCAATTGAGTGGCCTTTAAAGTCATCACCATAAGCTTCAACTATTTGCTCAAATTTACTGGGGTCAATTTTATAATAATATTCATATTCAATACCTTTTTCTTGGCATTTTCTAAAAATCAATTTATTTTTGTATGTTAAGGAATTATAAATAAATTCTGGAGCAATAACTTTTAATTCTTTGAACTCCTCTTTACTTAGCGATAATATATTAATTGAATTAAACCATTCTTGAAATACTTTTCCGGTTTCGGCAATATTCTGTTTATCTTTTATGGCAGTAAATAAAGTATTAATTCTTGCATAACGTGCATCGGTTAGCTTAGGAGTTCGCTCTTGAAGATATTTTTTTAAAAATGAATGGTAACAAAGTAAACTATTAAAATCATAGTTTTCAAGTGTCGCTTGAGATAATAGTTGTTTATACTCTGCTTCTGTTAGACTGTGAGAAATATATTTATAGGGAATTACTTGGCCACTAGAAAAATCTTGGGCTAAATTTGGATTATCAAGTAAAAACTCTAAAGTCATTTGGGCAGCGACCATTAAACTATTTAAATTTTTGTAATCGGTTTCTGTGGCTTGCTCTTCATTATATCTGTATTTAATAAAGGCACTATTATTTCGTTGGTAAAGTTTATCATTTATAGAGGATAAAGCATTCATATTTTGATAAGAATCCTGGTTAGTTAAGGTTACAAAATCTCTAATCATAAAAAAGTAGTCAGCAATAAAGTTTTCCAGCGATTTATTAGCGATTACTGGATTAATCATTTCCCCTGAAGCAAATACCAACGGATCAGCCATATTAGTTATAGCTTTATATTTAATTAATGTTTTTATGTGTTCGGGAAGCGTTCTATTTAAAATATCATCTATTTCATGACCTGTATATCTTGACTGGTTAGTTGATTGCTGGGTATTTTCTAGAATTTTTTTAATACTTTTAAAATGTCTTTGTTGATATTGTTCAATATTATTTAAGGAAAACTTTTCGCTAGTTGGACCGGAAATTAAAAATGATATATTTTTTAAAATTAGTTCAATATTTAAAGCTTTTAACATACAAGCAAGATTATAGTTTCTAGTTTGAGATTGTTTTAGATTAGAATTCCCCCTTAAATCATTGATATATGGTAGAGAATTACTTTTTATATATTCAGCAATCTTTTGTCTAAAATTGCTTTGATGAGACTTTTTTCTAGCTTGATCATAAGCACTTTTTAAAACCAATTCTTTTTCGATTTCAGTTTTAGTTTCTATGTCCATAAACCGATCTAGTAAATCTTGTTCTTCAATAAGATCGAGTATTTGGTTAAGGTAGTAAGGATTACTATTTGGATATAGTTTTTCTATTTCACTTCGTTTCATAACGTCACTTCCCTATTCTTTTTTAGAATATCATAAATAAAGTAAAAAAACTAGTCGTAGTCACTAGTTTTTGGAGAGGTTTTCTTTAGCAAAACTTTATTGTTTGGATTTGTTAAATTTAATTTTGTAATAATTTGGTCATAAGTTTCTTCTTTTAAGGTGGGAATAATCGAAAGTATTTTGGAGGTTATGGCTGGGTCTGTCTCTTGGTTTTGCATACATTCTAAGGCAAGTCTTCTTCCTAGAATATAAGGATACATTTTAAGAATATTGTCTGGAGCTTGTAATAAAAAGGCATTTTCTTGATCACAAAAACGAGTAATATCTTGATCTTCAAAGGGATATAAATAGGCAATAAGTAATAAATCGTCTTCTTGATAGGTAGTAATATTCTCTAATGCGGATAAGGACTCTTTAGCAATGGTCTCTTTAGTAATTGGGGCTTGGTTATAATTTTTTAATAGTTTGAATACAGGAATGACTTCTAGTAGATTAGCAAATGTCCAGGTATTGCGCTCTTGGTATAAAGCATCAATTACAGTTTCTGAATAACCTTTGGTGCGAAGAAATTCAATTGCTTGATATTCGAGGTAGATTGACGGAAATTCGACTAAGTTTTGAGGAAGATATTCATCCTCACGCAAATTGGCCAAGGCCGGTAAATGTGCTAGTTCGTGAACTAAATCACGAAAATCAGTAATTGTACCAGTTAATGGAGCAAAAATCATATATTGACCTTCATATAAATCCGTAGACCAATCATCACTAAGGTCTTTTTCTTTATAAATTATTCTCGTATTATGATATTCTAAATATCTATTTAACCAGTCACCGCTTGAATCAATAGTTTTTAAGAACTCTTGCATTAAAGAGTGAAGTTCTTCCTTTGATAAGGGCTGTTGCAAAAAAATTTCATAATCAGTTGTGGACGGTGATATCTTAAAAAGTTCTTGTTCAAGAGATGGAATTAGTTCTTCAAGATGATTGAGAAGATAAGCGTCTCTAAAGATAAGTTCCTTTTGTTCTTCCATTAAGGTATTCAAAAGATGAAAGCGTTCTCTATTATTAAACCAGTCAAAAAGAAGTGATTGATTTTTTGAAGAAGCAGTTAATAAATAGTCTAAATAATCAGTTGGCGTCTCATAGTAGTTAGCTGCAATAATATCTAAAACCATTGACGTTTGACCAGCCAAAGTAGCAACATCTTCTGGACGTTCTACTTCTTCTCCTTGTTGGAGAAGAGAATCGATTAATAAAATCTTTAATAAAAATAAAGCTGTTTCTCTATCGGTTAGAGGCACATCTTCGATAACAATTTCTTTGAATGCTGGTATTTTATCTTCTAAATAGTCTTTTAATCCTAAAATATTTTCAATATATAAAGTCTTAGGATTAGTTGAAGTTATAAAACTTATCTTATCAATACTGGCCAATAAATCACAGAAAATATTCAGATGATCTAGAAGACAGTTGCTTAAGAATACTGCTTCTTTTTTCTTAGTAGTTGGATATTCAATAATTAGATTTTTATTTATATCTTGATTGATCGGAAATGTTATGGTGATGGTTTTTATCATAAGAAACCTCTCTTTTAAGTAGTGTTTATTATAATTATTTTAGTTTTACTTGTCAAATAAAAAGAAGGAATTACTCCTTCTATAAGACCTCATCGTGGTCAGTTAGTTTAACACTAACCAATTTAGAAACACCTGATTCTTGCATAGTTATTCCGTATAAGGTGTTAGCATATTCCATGGTTTTTTTCTTGTGGGTAATTATTAAGAACTGGGTTTTGTTTTTATAGTGATCTAAATATTTACCAAATTGCGCAACATTAGCTTCATCTAGAGCAGCTTCAACTTCATCAAATAAACAAAATGGAACGGTTCTAACATTTAAGATTGCAAATAATAAAGAAATAGCTGTGAGAGTTTTTTCACCACCTGATAAAAGGGAAATTGTAGTTAGCTTTTTACCTGGTGGTGAAGCGACAATCTCAATTCCTGTAGTTAGCATATTAGTTGGATCGGTTAATTTTAAATCAGCAGTGCCACCAGAGAATAATTCTTTAAAAACTTGTTGAAACTCTATTCTAATTAGTTCAAAAGTTTTGGCAAATTCTTCTTTCATTACATCATCCATCTCATTCATTATCTCTAACAAGGTATCTTCTGCTTTCAATAAATCTTCTCGCTGGTTGGTTAGAAATACATATCTAGTGTTAACTCGTTCGTACTCTTCGATGGCAGCTAAATTAACCATACCAATGCGTTTAATATTAGCACGAAAATGGTTAACTTTTTCCCTTGCTTCTTCTGGTTCAACATCCAAGTGATATTCAGCGGCAGCCTTTTCAAAAGTAAGCTCATATTCCTCGTTTAAAGTTTCTAGCATATGATCAAGCTTAACATCAATACGGTTCATACTAATTTCTAATTCGCGAGATTCCTTTTCAAGATTTCGTAAATTTTGATTTTGAAGTTTATCTTTAGCTTGGTCCTCTTCTAGCACTACTTTTAGATTTTCTATTTCCTTTGTCAATGATGATAGGCGCATTTGAACTTGCTCTTTTTCGCCGGATTTTTCATGAAATAGACTAATTAGTTCTTGCTCTTTTTTATCCAGAGAATTATTGTTAATTGACTCTAAGGCTTCCCATTCTTTAGTGATTGTTTCCAAATCCTGTTCGATTGAATGTAATTCTAGATTTTTAGTGTCATATTTTTCTTTTAATGCTACCTTGGCTTTGGAAATTTCAAAGGATGTCTCTTCTAGTAAAGATATTTCTTTATTAAGGTCACTTAATTCTAATTGAATTTCTTTTAATTCTTCTGTTAATAAATGTTCTTTTTCCTCGGTATGACGTAGTTCCTGTTTAATAGTGATGATTGACTTTGCTTGGTTAAGTGAACCACCAGACATTGAACCACCAACATTTACAACATCACCATCTAAAGTAACTATCTTATAGCGATTATTTATTAATCTAGCTAGACGATTAGCAGAATCTAAATTTTCAGTAATTATTGTCTGTCCCAATTGATTTTCAACGATTGTTTTATATTTTTTATTATAGGTAACCAAGTCACTTAAAATACCAATAAAGTCATTACTAGCTTTCAATTTATTTAGTGAATCATAGTCTATATAGCGTTCTTTAATGACTGTTAGTGGAAAAAAAGTAGCTCTACCTAAATGGTAATCTTTTAAGTAATTAATGGCTTTCTTTGCAGAGGCCTCATCGGCAGTTATAATAAAGTTCTTATTAGCGGCAATAGCAATATTTAAAGCTTTGGTATATTTATCTTCGATGGAGAGAATATTACCAATTGTATTGTGAATGCCGGTTAGGGAGTTAGATTTTAAAATACTACGAACACTATTTGGCATATCACCGCCTTGCTCTATCTCCGTTTGTAAGGCTGTTATTTTATGTTTTATTGTAATAAGTTCTTGCTCGTGCTTTGAATAATCGCTGGTTAACATATTCTTTTTTGCCTTAGCTGTTTGAATATTTTTATCTATTTCTAATTGTTCTTGCTCCTTTTTATTAGATGAAGAAATTATTAAATTTAAATCTTCTTGTGTAGTTGGAATAAGAGCTTCTAATTTAGCTTTTTTTTCTAAAGTCGCTCTTATTTCTTCCTTTAGTTCATTTTCTTCTTTGGTTGTTTTACTACGCTCTTTTAGAAGATTCTTTTCACCGTTAAGCCGTTCAACCTCTTCTGTTATATGGAGTAGCTCTCTATTTAAATCTTGTTGGGTCTGTTCTAATTTTTCAAGATGATTTGACTTTTCAATATACTTGGCATCAAATTTTGAAGCAGATGATGATAATTCTAAAATTTCTTTATCGAGTTTTTCTTTTTTGGCTTTTTCTGATATTAAACGTTGATTAAAATTTTCAATATCGTAAGCAAGTAATGCTACTTCATATTCGTCTAAGCCTTTTTTATTTTCTAAATATTCTTTAGCTTTTTCTGATTGTTCTTTTAAAGGGGCTACTTGAGTCTCCAATTCACTAATAATATCATTAACACGATCAATATTATTGTGGGTTCTATCTAATTTTCTTAAAGCCTCTTCTTTTCTTTTCTTATATTTTAATATGCCGGCCGCTTCTTCAAAAATTACTCTTCTATCAGTTGGAGAATTGCTTAATATTCTCTCTACTTCACCCTGAGAAATAATATTGAATGATTCTTTCCCCATGCCTGAATCCATCAATAAATTGGTAATATCTTTTAAACGGCATTTATCATTATTTAAATAATATTCATTCTCACCACTACGGTAAACTCTTCTTTTAATTGATATTTCAGTATAAGGAACGTTTAGATAGTGGTCTTGGTTATCAAAAATCAATTCAACACTAGCTACATTTAATGGATTACGGCTCTTACTTCCTGAAAAAATAACGTCGCTCATTGAACCCTCACCACGAAGAGATTTTACTGATTGTTCTCCAAGAACCCATCTTACAGCATCGACAACATTACTTTTGCCTGAACCATTTGGACCAACAATACAGGTAATCTTCCCATCTAATTTAATATCTAATTTGTCAGCAAATGATTTAAAACCACTTGTCACTATCTCTTTTAAGTACATACTACTCACCCTAATAATAAGTATACAATAAAATACTTATTTAGACAAATAATTTCTTTATATGGCAAAGAAAAAAGAAGATTTTAGTCTTCTTTTTTAGTTGCTGATGGAGCAGCTTTTTCTAATATTAAAGTTTTGGCGTCCTTTGATGATTTCTCTGAAGAAATTTCATCTTTACTATTCAATTCAACTTTAGAAGCGGCCATCAACTTACTACATTCTAAAGCATCCTGACAATATGTCAAAGCTGAATCATATGATGGTTTGTCTAAGCTTTGAATATTGTATAGCGTGTTTAGGGCTGTTGCTAGAATATTATCTCCAAATAATGGTGATACTATTTCATACTCAATTTTTTCTTCACTTATTGGATCAGTTAGTTGAACATATTTTCTTTGATTTTCATTTTTGGCATTAGGCTCGGCAGAAATAGAACATGCATCATAATACTCTATTTCTAAACCACTTGCTTCACAAGCAGCAGCTTTAATTACTGATTTTAATAATTTTTCAGAAATATTTAAACCATTAGTTTGAAGCCAATTTTGATTTTGAGCAGCTATTAATGATAAGCCGGCCTTAATTCTGGCTTCCTCAACATCTTTTAAATCATCAGTTGCAAGACTATCTAATAATAACTTTATATCATCAAAAGTTAGATTAGAGTATTTTTCTTTTAATGTATCAGTGGTTTCTTCTGATGCTTTAACGCCAGCGGAAGATAATTCTTGGCTTAATTTAATACGCTCTTCCAATTCTTTAATGGCTGTAGAAAAAGCCAATTCTTCACTTTCATCTTCAGAATAGATAGTAATTGGATCAGAAATAGTCATAAGTTCATCTAAATTAGTTGTATCAGAAAACATTGTAACAACTTCATCAAACGTGTATGGTATTGTTTCGTTCTCACTGCCACAGGCTGATAAGCTAGACATCATTGATAACGCTAGTATTAATGATAAAAACCTCTTTTTCATAATTTTAACCTCCCCCTCAATTGGTGCCTAGATTATACCATAAATTGGCTTATTTGTCAATGTTTTCATTGAGTAGGTCTGTTAAGGTTGTTAAAGTATAACCTCTACTTTTAATGTAATCAAGAATAGTTGGTAATTCTGAATTTGTTTGATCAGTGATAGAAAAAACAATAATTGAGGCGTTTGAAAGCTTACTTTTTACTTCTTGGAAGGGATTTGATGTAACCTTTATAGTTGGTAAAACTGTATGCATATTAAGACTTTGACATAAATTAATTATTTCTTTGTTATCATAATCACAGTAACAGTATTTTAGAGGTTTCTTGGTTATTGTTTCAAGATAATCTTTACTGGCTGAAAAGTATATTTTATCGTAAGTAGAATTATAAGATAAGAGTTCAAGTTGGTGGTTAGTCATAGTTGCGATTTCATTATAGTTATTTTCCAAATAATAACCATCAATAAAAAAGGTTGCCTTTATTTGTTTAGAATCTAAAATTTCTATTGTTTGTTTAGGTGAACGTTTTTCAACTTTAAAAATTAAAGCAACGCTTTTTTTGGCAGGATTGCCACTAATTATATATTTATCGTAATAGTCTTCTACTGAAACAGCAGGTTTTTCTTCTTTGAGTGTTGTTAAAACTTCATTATAGGCACCATATTGCTTCATTTTATTGTATGTTTCATCATAATCAATTACCTTACCAGAAATACCAGGAATAATTGTATTTTCTTTTATTATGGCATTAATGGCTTTTGTTTCATATTTGGATTCTTTATTTTTAATAGTCTTCATAATTGGATCTTGCATGCGAATTAGTTCAATCGACTTATTAGTATAATAGAAACTAAAAATGGTCAGTAAGAGAACAACTACTATTTGAATAGTTTTTTTTAACATCATATTCACCTATTTAAAAGTATTAAAAACGAGTACTTTTTAGTACTCGTTATTGAATAATATTTTAATTTTTATGAAGTTTGGTTATTTTTCAGAAACTTTATCTTCTTTTATTTCTTTTTTCTTTGGTTTTGGGAGAGCGTCTTTTCTAGAGAAATTTTGTCTTCCCTTTTTATCTGGTCCTAAAGCTTTAACAATTATCTCGTCACCAACTTTAACAACATCTTCTACCTTTTCGACACGATCGTGGGCCAATTGAGAAACATGTACTAACCCCTCACAACCAGGCCATAATTGAACAAAGCAACCAAAGTCCTCTATTTTTACTACTTTGGCATCATAAATTTTTCCTACTTCAACCTCGCGAACAATTTCTTCAATCATAGTTCTTGTTCTTTCGATAATTTCTTTATCAGTATGGTAAATAATTACACGGCCATCATCTTCTAAGTCAACTTTTACAGCATTAACATTAGTAACTTCAGTAACATTTGATGCTTCACAAATAATCTTTGTAATTGTTTCGCCACCACGACCTATAACGTCTTTAATCTTGGCTGGATTAATAGTAAATGTTACCATCTTTGGTGCATATTTAGATACTTCAGCACGTGGTTGGGCAATTTGATTAGTTATTGTATCCAATATTTGAAGACGAGCTTTTTTTGCTTGAGCAAGGGCTTCTCTTAAAATATCTTCCGTAATTCCAGAAATTTTAATATCCATTTGTAAGGCTGTAATACCATCTTTTGTTCCAGCTACTTTGAAGTCCATATCACCCAAATGATCTTCCATACCTTGAATGTCAGTTAAGATAATATAATCATCTCCGTGAGTAATTAAGCCCATTGCGATACCAGCAACGGGAGCTTTAATAGGAACTCCAGCGGCCATTAAAGACATACAGCCGGCACAGATACTTGCTTGAGATGATGAACCATTTGATTCTAGAATTTCTGATACAACACGGATGGTGTATGGAAATTCTTCTTCTGATGGAATTACTTGGGCTAGAGCTTTTTCGCCTAAAGCTCCATGACCAATTTCGCGACGGCCTGGGGCGCCATATCGACCAGTTTCTCCTACTGAGAATTGAGGAAAGTTATAATGTAACATAAAACGTTTTTGATCTTCCATGGATAATCCATCAATAATTTGATGTTCATTTAAGGCACCTAAGGTCGTAACTGATAAAGCTTGAGTTTCCCCACGAGTGAAAAGTGCAGAGCCATGAGTTCTTGGAAGTAAATCTATATCAGTTGACAATGGTCTAATTTCATCCATCATACGTCCATCAGCTCTTTGCTTTTCTTTGACAACTATGCTTCTAAATAGTTCATATTCAATATCTGAAACAACCATATTTACTTTTACTAATAATTCTTTTAGTTCTTGTTCCTTTAGAGAATCTTCATTTTCTTTAGTGTATAATTCTACTATTTCTTCTCTTACCGCATCAATGGCCGCATATTTTTCAAGCTTGTCTTTAATACGAAGGGCTTTATCCATTTTCTCAGTAGCTAGATCTTTAATACGATTAACCATTGCTTCTTCTGGAACTAAAGTTTCATATTCCATTTTTTCAACACCGATTTCGGCAATAATTTCCTCTTGGAATTTTATTAATTCTTTGATAGCATTATGACCAAACATTAATGCTTCTAGCATAATGTCTTCTGGAACTTGTTTAGCACTTGATTCAACCATATTGATGGCATCTTTAGTTCCGGCTACTGTCAATTCTAACTCTGATTGCTCTAATTGTTCAGGAGTTGGGTTGATTACTAATTCTCCATTTACGCGTCCAACTTTGACACCAGCAATAGGACCATTAAATGGTATTTTTGAAATTGAGACAGCTAGTGATGACGCCAACATGGCTGTTAACTCTGGCGAACAATCTTGATCAACCGATAAAACCGTTGAGATTATTTGCACCTCATTTTTGAATCCTTCTGGGAATAATGGTCGCATTGGACGATCAATCATACGGGCAGCTAAAGTTGCTGCTTCGCTAGGTCGCCCTTCCCTTTTTATAAAGCCACCTGGTATTTTTCCTACAGAGTAAAGTTTCTCTTGGTAATTTACTGTTAATGGGAAAAAGTCAGATAATAAATTTACTGTTTTACTTACAACAGCCGCAGTTAATATAACTGTGTCGTTATATCTTACTAGTACTGAACCGTCAGCTTGCTTAGCTAATTCACCATGTTCAACGATTAATTTTCGTCCATGAAAATTTAATTCGAAAGTTTTCTTCATTTTACTTCTCCAATCTATATAATGTTTGTCTACTTGTCTCATCACTTCTAGTTTACAATTTATTTATAGTGTCTTGCAATAGTTAAATGAAATAATAAATTATTTAGCAAAAAAATAGACACCAAAAATTGTGTGTCTACTTTAACTATTTTCTTAATCCTAATTTTTTAATTACTTCGCGATAACTTTGAATATCTTTTTTTGCTAAGTATTGTAACATATTTCTACGTTGTCCTACTTTCTTTAAAAGACCTCTATTAGAATGATAATCATGTGTATGTACTTTTAAATGTTCTGTCAAATCGTTGATTTCTTTTGTAAGAATAGCGATTTGTACCTCAGCTGAACCAGTATCTTTTTCATTCTTAGCGAATTCTTTAATAATTGTTGCTTTTTCTTCTTTTGTTAAAGCCATTATTAACACTTCCTTTCTCTATTATCCACCACTACTTAGTAAAAAGTCGGAAATTCTTCAAACCAAGTACCGGTAAGCAATAGTATTATATTATAAATTTGTTTTTTTGGCAAGTAAAAGTAGATTAATTTCTACTTTACAGCATTAGCTAGATGCTTTAAGAGGGTTTAGTCTTTTATTTTGATACTTTTTTTGATATATTTAATGGGGTGATGTTATGAATAGAAGTAGATTAAAATATATATTGCAAGCATGTTTATTATTTGGATTGTTTTTCTATAGTTGGATATTTCAAGTAATTCCAATTTTATTATTTAACTGGGATGCTGAAAAAATCGGTCCAAAAACAAATGTTTTTTTAAGTGCCTTTGCTTCACTGGTGTTGGCAATAATACTATTTGTAATTTATAGAAAGGAATTAATTAGCGAGTGGAAAAAATTTAAAAATTCCTTTTGGCATAATTTTGATGTTGGTATTTCCAATTGGTTTATCGGCTTATTATTGATGGTTGTTTTTAATACAATATTAAGTGTGGTTTTTAAGGCTGGAACGGCAAATAATGAAGAGTCTGTGCAAAGCATGATTAGTGTTTTTCCTCTAATGATGCTGATTATGTCTGGGCTTTTGGCTCCCTGGACTGAAGAAATTGTATTTAGAAAATCTATAAGAAAAATTTTTAAGAAAAAACTTCCTTATATATTAGTTAGTGGATTATTATTCGGTATGGCTCATGTTGTTGGTAGTGCAACAACAATGACAGATTGGTTGTTTGTTCTACCATATGGAAGCTTAGGAGTGGCATTTGCAGCAAGCTATTACGATACGGAAACGATTTTTACGCCGATTATGTTTCATATGATACATAATATTCTGCTTGTGCTAGTAGCAATATTCTTATAGAAATGAAAAGGAGTTACTTAAGTAACTCTTTATTTTTTTAGGTTAAAATATTTATAAATATCTAAAATTACAGAATCAAGATCTAAATTAATGTCTTTTTTTAAATCTATTACTTTGCCATGATTCACGTACTTATTATCAATACCCGTTAACTTTATTTTGTTTTTGGCTTCCTTATGATTAAAATATTCTAAGATGTTTGTTCCTAGAGAATTAGTTTTTATGTTTGTTTCGTAAACGTAAATTTTCTGGTGGGTACGGATGAGCTCTTTTAAAATTTTCTTATCAATAGGTTTAATGAATCTGGCATTAATAATATTTACATTTTGATCTTTTAATTTTTCGTAGAGATTAGAAACGTCCATGGCATAACTAATAACTGTATTTTTACAGTTTTTTATTTTTTGAAGATATTCCCACGTTCCAACTGGAATCTCTTTAAAAACAGTTTTTTTATATGGTAAATTAGCACGTTCATAACGAATGCAAAAAGGATTGGTTTGTTTATAAAATCCAGTATACAATAAATTCCTTATTTCCTCATTATTACGCCCCATACAAATAACAATATTGGGAATAGAATTTAAAAAGCTAATATCAAAGATACCATGATGTGTATCACCATCCTCCCCCACTAAGCCAGCACGATCTATTCCAATAACGACATGAGCGTTCATTCGTGCAATATCATGATTGATATTATCATAGGCACGTTGAAGGAAAGAAGAATAAATGGGAAGAAAGACTCTCTTATTGTTAAGCGAAATAGCACAGGCTAAAGTTGTGGCAAAAGATTCTGTAATACCAGTATCAATACTTCTTTCTGGAAAATCCTTAAATATTTGCTCTAGCTTGCTGCCATTAATCATGGCTGGGGTTATAGTTATTAGATTCTTGTCGGTTTCCATAAATTCATGAATAGTGTTACTAACCACTTCACTTAAACTAGTTATGGCTGATTTTTTTAAGGTGCCGGTTTGAAGATCAAATGCTGAAACACCGTGCCAAGCACTAGCGTTCTCTTCAGCAGGAAGATACCCTTTCCCTTTTTTGGTTACAACATGAATAAGAATTGATTTTTTCGAGTTTTTAGCCTTTTTTAAAGCTTTCAATAATTCTTCTAAGTTATGACCATCAACAGGTCCCAAGTAATCAATATTTAGATTTGTAAAAATATTATCATTAATATGATGTTTGAACTTTTCTTTGAGATTATATGTTAAATTAAATAGTTTCTGTCCAAAATTTGTTTTTGTTAAAAAATGACGATATTTATTTCGCGCTATTTCATAAGAGCTACTTAGGCGGATATGTTTTAAGAATTTGCTTAAACCACCGACGTTTTCAGAAATAGACATTGTATTATCGTTCAAAATGATTATGATTTTGGAATTTAGAGTTTCAATATTATTTAGAGCTTCAAAAGCTAAGCCTCCAGTCATAGAACCGTCTCCAATAACGGCAATAACTTCATTTTTTTGTTTATCTAAGTCTCTGGCATAGGCAAATCCTAATGCGGCGGCTATAGATGTAGATGTATGTCCGGCTTCAAATGGATCATGGGGACTTTCATATCTTTTCTGGTAACCCGAAAGTCCGTGATGCTGACGAAGCGTAGCGAATGAAGAAGCACGACCAGTTAAAATTTTATGAACATAAGATTGATGTCCCACATCAAAAATAAACTTATCTTTCGGGGAATTAAATACATAGTGAAGAGCAACTGTCAATTCCACTATTCCTAAATTAGAAGCAATGTGTCCACCTGTCTTTGAAACATTTTCTAACATAAAGGTACGTATATCTTGGCATAAATCATTAAGTTCTCTAATACTATATTTTTTTAAGAACTTAGGATCTTTTATATCTGTTATTTTCATATGGTCCTCCTAGTGTTTTTTATTATAACACGTATAATGAACTTAGTAAATTGATGAGATTTTAAATTCGATTTACTATATAA